>Ga0228710_1002876_pt1 | contig 27355 bp, 17 predicted proteins | sample MedpolnodulmetaG_FD_177995 | JGI IMG/M metagenome (GOLD analysis project Ga0228710, IMG submission 177995) | Root nodule microbial communities from Medicago polymorpha collected in Santa Monica, California, United States - pink nodules | ecosystem: Host-associated > Plants > Roots > Nodule... | reverse complement strand
CTCCCTTGTTTTTTTTTTTTTTTTTACGTAGTCTAGTGGTTAGAATTCATATTTTTAAAATTAAATAAGTGTAGTGTTCGGAGTTCGAACCTCAGTCCCTACATATAATAATGCATGTCCCTACCAACTGAGCTATGCTCACGGGGACTAAGCATGCATCGTTAATTGAATGTCCATGGGCCACGGCCGTCGGTCACCGGTTATAAAACTTCCCTGATACATCCCAAAAACATGTGTAGTGCTATAAATAATTTCTACTATCTTTTAAGCACACAAAGTGAAAAATTCTTGTGAAAAATAAGTTATGTTTTTTGGGTGAATTTAATAAGTTATGTTATGTTTTTCTGTGTGAATCTTTTTAGGTGAATTTAATAATTTCTACAAAGTGAAAAATTCGTGTTCTTACAACTACAAGTATAAATCAGATAGGCACACAAATGAATAATAATAAAGTTGATCTTATCTCTTACTACTGTCTTTTTCCATTAATATATGCGTGCTTAAATAATTTACGATTATATATGGTTGCGGCCAGACAAGTTTTGCTTTGATTTGAAACTAACATGTACATTTATGATTTGAAAAATTGATTAATTATCATCTTTAATTAAATTTTTCAATCTAAAACTTAAAATTAAGTAACTAATTGAAATGAATGATATAGTATCAATTTTGGCAAAGAAAAAAAAAAGAAGAATGATATAGTATCAATTTTGGCAATAACAAATCAAGCTACACATTTGAAGATATTTTTCTGTTAATGATGCGAATTTGTTCGCAGTTTCATCATTTTTTGTTGGCTTATAGCAGTTTTCATCCCCTAACTTTCACGAAGTTGCGATTTTAGCCCTCTAAGAAAAAAAACTACAAAACCGCCCCCTAAGTTTTGCAACTAAAACAGTTTTGGCCCCTGAAGGCAAAAAAATAAATAAATAACATGTGGCACCTCACTTAGAGTGCCACGTCAGCGTAGACCGAGTCAAAATTGGCCTTGGGGGCCAAAACTGCCACATGTGCAAAACTTAGGGGGCGATTTTGTAGTTCTTTTTTTTAGGGGGCCAAAATCGCACCTTTGAGAAAGTTAGGGGTTAAAACTGCTATTAAGTCTTTTTTGTTTTAGCAATTTTTAATTTATTTCTAATAATTTAAACGGATGAAGAATGTCTTTGTTTTAAGGGTTAATTAAGTTTTTAGTCCCTATAAATATTCACAGTTTTGTTTTTAGTCCCTACAAAATAAAATCACACTTTTTAGTCCCTGTGACATTTTCCTTAAGCATTTTAGGGACCAAAAATGCTGATGGAAAAATTTTATAGGGACTAAAAATGCTGATGAAAATTTTTATAGGGACTAAAAAGTGTGATTTCATTTTATAGGGACTAAAAATAAATTTCATAAATATATATAGGGACCATTACTTAATTAACCATGTTTTAATAAATAAAAAAAACAAGACACGTTTCTTTTTCTTTCTTTCCTTTTTGTTGAATAGGCCAAATCAATGAACAAGAAAAAAAAATGCAATGTCTTAAAAAAAAAAGTGCAATAACTTAATCAATCAAAACTAAAAGTTAAATATGTAACTTAATCTACCGTAAGAATTACGTTACAAGTGGAGAGCAGCCAAATTTAATTTGTTTGGTCATAGAAGAAAATTTCATGGTGGAAAATTCTATTACCCTTAGCACTTGTCTATCTTACGTAATAACCTCCTCTCTCTATTTTTCACAAGAAGAATAATCTTCACAATTACAAAATTTTCATGTAAGAAAATCCCTATAAATACACCACATGAGCCCTACCATTTTCCATCAAACATATACCATACCATTTATATTTTTCCAAATAGTAGTAACAAGATGAGTTCGTTTTCTATAATGTGTGTCTTGGGTCTATTTCTCATTGTTGGTCACGTTGCACATGCCCAAAACTCACCAACAGACTATGTGAACGCCCACAACGAAGCAAGACGTCAGGTTGGTGTTGCAAATGTTGTTTGGGACAATACTGTTGCTGCTTTTGCACAAAACTATGCTAATCAACGCAAGGGTGATTGTCAACTGATCCACTCCGGTGGTGGTGGCCGTTACGGGGAGAATCTAGCGTGGAGCTCCGGCGACATGAGTGGCACAGATGCAGTGAGGCTGTGGGTGAATGAGAGAGCCGACTATAATTATAATAGTAACACATGTGCTTCTGGTAAAGTGTGTGGCCATTATACTCAGGTGGTTTGGAGAAACACAAAGCGTATTGGATGTGCCAAAGTGAGATGTGATAATAATAGAGGAACATTCATTACTTGCAATTACGATCCACCAGGCAACTATGTTGGTCAAAAGCCATACTAAGTGCATGATTAATAGTATCATTTAAACTATAGAAGCCTTATCATATTCGTATCATGAATAAATAAATACTCTAAACTAATGGAGTAAATGAATAATACCAAGAAAACCGCAAGTACGTAATGAGTTCCCGTCTCATTATGATATATTTTTACATGTATGATTGTATGTAGTTCTCAAATTATTATATTATAATATAATAAAACAATGTTTATGTGAGTTTCTCATATATTATATATAGACACACTCATATAACTTCCAAACTAATGCCATCGGTTTTTAAAATTGTGATATTTTATAAGTGAAATCCCTCTTATATATATATATGATATAATGACAGTACAGTATCAAACTTAATATATAGACTTCTGAAAAGTCTACCATTTAACCGTATTACAAAATTTACCGATGGATTAAAAACAATTATCACATACATTATGTATACAAAATTTAACATTAATCGGATATCATTTCATATACAAATGAGCTGCATCAAAATTGACATCTAATTAATTTTTTCAAACACGTAAAATTTTGTGTATCTCGTTAACATAACAAATGATATCCGATTGATGTCAATTTCGTAGATATGATCTATGTAATAATAACTACTAATTTTGTCTTTCGGTTACGTGATAAAAAATTATTGAAGATTTCATATTATTTAGTTCGACACTGTAGTGTCAATTGATCATAACTACTAAGTTGTTAAAGGAACAAAAATAGAAATATCTTGTTGGGAAATGATGAAAAATAGTGAATTCAACTTTTTAAAAGTTAAAAAGTTGTTGTTTCCAATGTAAAACTAATATCTTTGGTTTCCTTAACTAGTGTCATTAGGGCACTGGTTAGCAAGACCCTAAACTTTTATATAAATATATTCCCTCATCCTCCTTCTCGCTCCTTCAATAGATCATGGAATAAATAAAATAAATCTATATCGTTTAAAATTATAATACTTTATTTTTTATTTTTGAAAATAGAAAATTAATAAATATAAATAATATATAAAATTTTAGCAAAAATGGTAATTGAAAGATCAGTGTTTATTGTTAAAAATTTAGTCCACGGACATCAACTTTTCAACTACCCTTTTTGCTTATATTTCATGTTAAAAATCTATGTAGTACTATGTTGTTTAAGCAAGTTGAAAGTGGAACAACGCTTCATCTAATATCTATGTATGTTATTTTTAAAGAAATTAGTTATATTAATTTAATTAACAATTTAACAATCATTTAAAAGAAACTCTTCCAATACTTAACAATAATAAGATAGAAACAAGCTATATATCCATGTCGATAGACAAACACCGTCTAATATCATACCGCTAATTTTAAGACGTTTTCTATCAATTTGTCCCACATTGAAGGTTTTAAGAAGATTTTAAGGAGTTTGTACACATTATCTCCATTCAATCCACGCATAAATGTCTCCCTCGTGTGCAAATCCTTCACAACAAAATGTCTCAATAGACAATTTTTTGGTTTGACATAATTGAGAAACAGAGATGAACTTTTGTGTGACATCGGGAACAAATAAGACATTTAACAAATGTATGGGTAACATCATGTAAATATGGAAGTAGAACCAAAATGTGAAATAGGAAGAGATATTACCGTTTGCAACTTGAAGATGGTCAATGCCATGATACTCGTCCTTAATAGAAAGGTTATGCATATCATTAGTGATATGATGTGATGCACTTCAATCAAAGAGCCATGCTGATGGAAGGGTGTAAGAAGGACTTGTAACTTGAGCAACATGCTTTCATGGCTTATTTGGGAAGCCATGAATTTTGTAGCGGGTGTGGATAGAAAGGCCCATGTCCCTCACAATATTGACATATTATGAGAGGTTTCTTGTTGTTGTTGGTGGTGGTGAGTCGGTTTGTAGGGGAGTGACCACACCTATAGTTATGTCCACGATTGCAACAAATCTTCTCCATTGTGGCTACAATGTCTTAGTCATCCATCTTGAACAACGCTTCTCCGTGCACACAAAACCAACAACATTCCTTTTATTGGGTCGTCAAATAAATATTTTGATTGTCTTTCTGATAAGAGCCACAAACTACCGTTCTCTAAGTCCTCAATTACTAGTAGTTATCCTCTAGAAATCGTGTACTCTAGTGTATGGGGTCCTGCTCATGTTTACTCAATTGATGGTTTTCGTTACTATGTTGTTTTCTTGGATCATTTTTCTTAATATGTTTGGTTATATCCAATGAAACTAAAATTCGATGTTGCTTTACTATTTTCCATTTTTATGAAACTAGTGGAAAAACATCTTAACACCAAAATTAAAACTTTGTATTTTGACAATGAAGGTGAGTTTATCAAACTTCAGACCTACCTCCAAAATCATGAAATATCCCACTTAACCAATCCTCCCCAAACCCTTGAGTTCAATGGTCTATGTGAGTGAAAGCACCACCATCTTACTGAAACAACTTGTTGCCTCATCAACCAAGCCTCCTTCCCTTCACAATTTTGGTTCCATACATTTCTCACTGTTGCCTACCTCATAAATCACTTGCCAACACTCATCCATACTAAAAGAACCCCATATCATGTCCTATGTAAACATTCCTCCAATTATACCCAGCTTAAAACCTTTTGTTGCTTATGCTTTCCTTGGCTTAAACCTTACACCCACAAACAACTTGAACCTTGATCTGAACATGCATATTCCTATGTGTCAAGATATGTTTAATTTGTTGAAACCATCTTTCCTTGCTCTCTAGACACATGCAATAAACCAGCCCCTTGAACCATACCCATGGACCCCAACACTCTTCCATTAACATAATTTATTCCTACTCTAACTACCCCACCAAACCCCACATGATCCAACCCCAACTACAACGCCTCCATTGAATATACCTTCAATAAATCTCACCTCTCCGGGACTACAACCACCTACAGATAACCAACCTTCACCAAGAATCACAATCTCATGATTAATCTCATCACCCATTACATGAGCACACATTGTCTGCTCAATCTGCTGCAGAGGCGTCTTTTCCAGCACCATTCGATGAGACTCACTCCATGACCACTCGTGGAAAAGCTGGTATTTTCACACCAAATAAACTTTTTTTTTCACTCACCGTATATCCTTTGCCACCATCTATAGAACTAAAATGTGTCACACAAGCTTTACGACACATTGAATGGAAGAAAGCTATGTTTGACGAATTCATTGCCCTCATGAATAACGGTGCATGGTATCTAGTTCCTCCTAACCTACATTTCAATGTTATTGGAAATAAATGAGCATTTTGTCTAAAGAGGAATGTTGATGGCTCCAATTCGTGCTACACAACATGATTAGTTGCTAAGGGATTCCATCAACATTCTAGTATCGACTATAAGGACAAATTTAGCCTTGTTGTCAAACCTCAGACAATCAAAATGTTGTTATGCATTTTTGTTCCTAAGGGTTGGTTTCTCATGTAAATGGATGTAAATAATTATATTCTCAATGACACTTTTAACGAAGAAGTATATATGTCTCAACCACCTGTTTTTGTACATCAAACATGCTCCAATTATGTTTGCATGCTTTACAAGTCTCTTTATGGCCTCAAGGAAGTTCCAAATGCATGGTACAAATCATTACACTAATGTGTGGCCAACTATGGTTTCACCAAGTAAAAATCTGACTTGTCCCTCTTCATTTACCATAAAGACAATACTGTGGCCTATTTTGTTGTCTATGTTGATGATTTACTTCTCAACGATAACTCCTTCAATTTTCTACACACCTTCAAAACAACACAAGCTTCGAGGTTCTCTCTTAAAGATATGGGGAACACAAGTCACTTTCTCGGTGTTAAGCTTCTTCCCATTTCAAAATGCATTTTTCTTTCCCAATGACATTATATCAAGATATACTTCAAAAAGGAAACATGATTGATGCCAAACTTGTGTGTACTCCTATGCCCACATCAAACTCTTCTATATCTGTTGCACTAAGTTGTGATGCCTCCCTATACCGCAGCATCATCGGCTCTATTTACTACTTATCCATCACTCGTCTATAAGTAGCCTTTGCAGTCAACAAATTGTCCCAACACATGCAAGCTCCCACTACAAATATATATATATATATATATATATATATATGCAAGAAATAAAATGTGTTTTACACTATTTGAAGCATACTCTCTCCCATGGTTTACAGCTAGTTTGGACAACCACACTCCATCTCGCTACTTTCTATGATACTGATTGGAAATCCACAACTGCCTATATTGTCTATCTTGGTCCAAATGTAGTTTCGTGATCTTGCAAGAAACAATCCACGATTCCTCGATCCTCTATAAATTAAAGGCTGAATATCGAACCATTGGTTTAACCACCACATAATTACTCTGGCCACGGCAACTTATATATGAACTTGGCATTCAACTTTATCAACTGTAAACCATTTACACAGAAAAATTGGAGCCAACTACCTATGTGCAAATCTTGTACTTCACACAAGAATGAAACACCTATCAATTGACTACCATTTTGTTTGAGATCTTTTTGCCAAGAAAGAACTCCAAGTTTCACATGTTCCGATTAGCCATCAACTTGTTGACTTTTGGAAGACTAAAAGTGGAAGAAATTTCTTAAAATTGAAATATTTACAGGGATAGAAAATAACCTATTTTTTAATATACGATAATCATATTTAAGAATACACTCAAGAAAATAACAACAGGTGGTGATAGATCAATATTATCTGCTATGGAGTGATTGTCCCACAAAACAAAATGTAATTAATTTCAATATATGTAAAATACAGTGTTTTTATGGTGTAAAATATGGTATTGTTCTTCACATTATCACAACTAAATTGGATATACTTCGGAGAAGCTATATAACTATAAAAGAAAATAATATTGTCAAACGTAATATAAAAGAAAAATAGTGAATAAAACGAGTATATAAATGTTTAGAGTGAATAAAACGAGTAAATAAATGTTTCTTGTGTTGACAAAATATCCAAATATTTTATATTCCATTGAAGGCATTTAAAGAGTGTGCCATGTGATACATTTTAATTGGACAATGGTATATACCATTATGGTACACAAGTGCTATCAATGTATTTCTTCCATGTGCATCAATTGACCAATGAATACAAAGAACATCGCACTTTGTCACATATAAGTTCATAAGTTTTTTGAGAGGATAAGTTTTTTTTGAATGGTTTTGCATGTGCCGTTTCATTTTTTTCTAATTAAAGACGTCATGAAACATACGTCAAAAATAAAATAAACTAAAAACGTCATGAGCCGCATGACACGCCTTGATTGAAGCCTGGCGGCTCTCAGTGACTCACATATTTTCCCCCACATATTTTGATTAGAAGAAATAATGTGATATTTGATTTACCGAAAAATAAAAGATGAAACAAGATAATTTTACTTTTTTTAGAGTTAAAAGTAAAACAAAAATCCTACTCTACTTTCAAAATATGATGACAAATAAATTTTTTATATACAAAAGTATTTGTTATCTCTCTCTCACCTAATGACAATGATGTTATAGTTTGTATTGCATATACATCAATTTAATAAAAATTAATCTTTCTTGTATATTGATCCGTCCCTGGGTGAGAGACTAGGGCAAGTTCTGTGAATGGCAACTTTGGGGTCCAAACTTTGTCCCATTTTGCAACACAAGCCAATATTATATTCTCCTAAATACTTACAAAATGAATTGTCCCAACTCTCCAGACACAACATACAACCTGTATTAAGAACTTGACTCCGTTCTCCAAGTGTAACTAGGAAGGTAGCCAACCTTAGACTTCATGATAATTAACCAGCCTTCAAACATCTTGACAGCAAAGAGTAGGGATTTGTTAAGATAAGTCATTCTTGTTTAGGCAGCTGTAACATGAGATTAAAGCTTTGATATAGAATTGTTCGTGAACAATAAATGAGGTGACCCTAAACTTGAAAAAGAGTTTGTCTCAAACTCGAATCCAGGGCCGGTCATGTGCAAGTGCATCAAGGTCCTTGGCACAGGGCCTTTAAGTTTGAGGGGCCTCAAAATTTAAAAAAAGGAAAAAAAAAATTATACTTGCGGTGAAAATCCGTCACTAAATGTCATTTATCCGTAGGTAAAAATCTAGAAGATTGTAATTTTGGTGTAAATTATGCATTGTCCATAGATAAATGTCTATTTCTCAGTAGGTAAAGGTCGTGATTGAATCATTGTTCATTTATTTAACCACGACTTAGTTTTCTGAAGTGGTATTAGATTTTTTTTCACTTCTTTTTAAATAAAGAATTATCAAGATTATAACTGGGCCTCTGAATTGTCAGGGCGGTCTTGCTTGAACTGAGTTTCGAGTCAAAAAAACACCACATAATATAAGTCAGAATGCAGTGAGCCACTGATGATAAGAGTTTCTCCTTTCATCATTTAATTTTGGCTTAAATATGGTACTCGTCCCTGCAAATATGCCTTGTTTAAGTTTTGGTCCCTGTAAAAAAAAAAATTGTTTTTGGTCCCTGCAAAATTTTTTGTTTTTTAAAATAGTCCCTCCAGGGACTATTTTCAGAAACAAAAATTTTTGCAGGGACCTGTTTAAAAAAATATATTTTGCAGGGACCAAAAATTATAAAATGGGTCCAGTCATCATGTGCCACGTATACAAATCATCACAAAAATGGGGTCAGAGACTATTTTAAAAAACAAAAAATTTTGCAGAGATCAAAAACAATTTTTTTTTACAAGGACCAAAACTTAAATGAGGCATATTTGCAGGGACGAGTGCAATATTTAAGCCTTTAATTTTCTTCCACACATTTAGGTTTTGTTTTTTTAGGAGACATTTTAATTTTGTTGAATTGTCAATAGCAATGAACCTAGAATTTTTTTGCAAGCTCTTAATCAATCAACACTGACAGTTACTGTCGTTGTTCCCTGTAAAATGACCCACCGTAATAATTACATTGCAATTGGTGGAAAGCAGCCAAATATTTCTTGTATGGAAGAAATTTCATTGTGGAAAATTCTATTACCCTTGGCACTTGTCTTTCTTGCGTACACTTTTCCTTTCTCAATTATCAAATTTCCATATAATAATTTCCCTATAAATGCATCACAATAGCCCAGCATTTTTCATCAAAAACACCTACCATACCATTTAGCATTTCTAAAATTAATAGAAATCACAAAAATGAGTTCATTTTCTCTATTGTGTGTGCTGGGCTTATCCCTCATTATGGTTCACGTTACACATGCCCAAGACTCACAAGCAGACTTTGTGAACGCCCACAACGACGCAAGACGTCAGGTTGGTGTTGCAAATATTGTTTGGGACAATACTGTTGCTGCTTTTGCACAAAACTATGCTAATCAACGCAAGGGTGATTGTCAACTGATCCATTCTGGTGGTGGTGGCCGTTACGGGGAGAATCTAGCGTGGAGCTCCGGCGACATGAGTGGCACAGATGCAGTGAGGTTGTGGGTGAATGAGAGAGCCGACTATAACTATAATAGTAACACATGTGCTGCTGGTAAAGCGTGTGGTCATTATACTCAGGTTGTTTGGAGAAACTCACAACGTGTTGGATGTGCCAAAGTGAAATGTGATAATAATAGAGGAACATTCATTACTTGCAATTACGACCCACCAGGCAACTATGTTGGTGAAAAGCCATACTAAGTGCATGCTTAATATCATCACTAGCCTGTTTCAATTTAAGCTATATAGAAGCCATACCATTACCATATCATGGATAAATAAATAAATAAATGCATAATAGCAGGCTAAACGTATGTACGTAATGAGTTCCTGACTCATTATATTATACTTATGATATGATAGTTCCCGTATTATTGGAGTATAATAAAATAATGTTCATGTGAGGTTGTCATATAGTATATATGTGATAGTTCTCCTATTATTGGAGTATATAACTTCCAGTTCCAAAGCTAATAGCACCGGTCTTAAAAATTGTGGTATTTTATAAGTGAAATCCCTCTTGTATTCCCTCAATCTTCTTCCCTCTCACTCCTTTAAGAGATCATGGAATAAATAAATCTATCAATGTTTACAACACTTTTATTTTATTTTGAAAATGGAAAATGATATTTTAAAATTTTAAAATAAAAAATATTTCCCTCACATCGATATAGAGCTTTATTTTGGTTTTAAACAGGGCCCCAGAAAATGGACAGTGGGATTGGTCACCTCAAATTAATCGATTTTTGGATCGAAAAAAATCAATAAGATTAGTCTTATTTTTGGCTCTTTAGTTGCAGAAATTTATCCACCCTCAATATTAATTGAATTTAGCCCTTCCAAACCCGCAACTAGCCTTTTTCCAGTTGATTTGCTTGTTAGAGTTTCCGTTGTCTCCATGACTTAGGAACAACTCACATAGCATATGTCATACTCGACGTGAAAGGTTCACAGGTTAATCAAGTCTCTCCTAACACCTCTATCAATCTCACGGCCAGCATTACCTTGAGCTGTTAACATGAGATGAAAAGTGTACAAATAAGATGAAACACTATCAAATATAATAGAAGTAACATCAACTTGAACATAAATTTGCAAAAGGAGATTTTAAGTGCATGATTCAAGACTGAGTTTATTCAAATGAGTGGCATCAACAACAATATGGTAGAAACAAATTCAAGTGATAGGAAAAAAAATCATAAACACGCAGCATATTCAAAGGCTAATCATACCTTTCATGAGATGAAAAGTGCACAAATAAGATGAAAACTACACAAATATAATAAGCAACATAAGATTGAACATAAATTTGCAAAAGGAGATTTTGAGACCATGGTTCAAGACTGAGTTTATTCAAATAAGTGGCATCAACAACACTATGGCAGAAACAAATTCAAGTGATAGAAAAAACCATAAACACGTAGTATTCAAAGGCTAATCATACCTTTCATGAGATAAAAAGTGCACAGATAAGACTTTGAATATAAACTCAAACATAAATTTATAAAATGAGTTTTGAGTGCATGGTTGAATACTGAGCTTATTCAAATAAGTGGTATATGGCATAAACAAATTCAGGTGATAGAAAAAACCATAAACATGCAGCATTCAAAAGCTAATCATACCTTTCATTGATAATAATGCACCAACAAATTTACGGTCTTTGGCATACATAGTGAAGTTCTCTAAGCGATCCATGGTTAGCTCTAGCAGTAAGGATATAATGGTGTTGATATGTCATGGTTTATGAATATATGATAAGAAATTAAATAGAAAGAAGAACTAGTCGTGCCTTATTAATGGAGAAGAGATCATGTGTTCCGTTACAAGTTAGATAGCATTCTTGAGCCAAGTGAATGATTAAATGCAGCAAGCATGATACCCCTACACCTAGAAACATGTGCTCATTTACCTAGCTCTGTTTTTCTTCAAGCAACTTGGCAACCAAGGAATGGCTGACTATGATATATGAGCTGGAGGGCAATGATGTAATTTCAGCAGTTCAAAACTCTAGGTTTTTTCCGCCAAAGGGATTGCATGTTAAAATGAAGGATGTGGATAGGGTTTTGATAGGGTTGGCTTGCAGAACTTAATAACTTTTATAATATTAATTAAAATAAGATAAGATAAAATAAAATTAAGATATATATCGGTTGCTCTCTATGCCCTATAGTATACGCTCAACTTTTGCCCTATAGATATCTATATAATGAATTGCGGTAGATTTGACTAATCAAATAGGCAATGTGATTAAGACAATGAACATCCGATGTGACTAAATCATTTTAACATGAATATTTGTGTCCATCTTTTGGTTATTTTAGCCTTAAATATTGCGATCATCCCTGCAAATATGTCTCGTTTAAGTTTTGGTTCCTGCAAAAAAAAATTGTTTTTGGTCTCTGCAAATTTTTTTGTTTTTTAAAGTAGTCATTGACCCCATTTTTGTGATGATTTGTATACGTGGCACATGATGACTGGACCCATTTTATAATTTTTGGTCCCTGAAAAATATTTTGTTTTTTAAATAGGTCCCTGCAAAATTTATTTAGTCTATGGGAGTAGCAAGAACAGCTCCATTTAATTTAAATTAAATTTATTTAAAAGGTTAGCCGCCTACCAAAGAGCTCGATCAGCTATTCTATTTTTCAGTCCGGTTGACGCCGGAAGAAAAAAAAGAGCATAAAGGTTTTTCGAAGGCTTCCAGCCCTATTTCAGCTTTGCCGCCTATTAAGAGAATAGGTCCCGTCCCGTTCAAGCGGCCCGCCTTTATTCATCTATACCAGCTGCCACGCACGACCCAATAGGAACGATTTGCCCCTATCTAGATAAGAAGCAGAACGCGTCATCACCTACAACCCTTTCCTCTGCGGGGGCAAAAAATTTTGTTTCTGAAAATAGTCCCTGGAGGGACTATTTTAAAAAACAAAAAATTTTGCAGGGACCAAAAACAATTTTTTTTTTACAGAGACCAAAACTTAAACGAGACATATTTGCAGGGTCGAGTACCATATTTAAGCCATTATTTTATTATGTATCTCCGGTCCTCTTTAATTACTATTTTGAGTTTTTAATGTTTTTGGAAATTTTAAATTTTTAAATTAAGTAGAAAATAATTTCAATAAAGTATATACTGTCCAATTTTATAATAACAAATCAAAGACACATTTTGTTTTTGATTTTTCCTATGATGGATTTCCTTTTTGTTTTTTTTATGTGACATTTTCTTTTTGCTGAATAGTCCATATTGAGCAAGAACAATAATGGTACATCCGTTCCTAAATATAAAATTCTCTATAAGTATTTTTTTCTTATCCCTTTTTATAGATCTCTTTTAAATTTTCAATTTTTGTTGAATATTCCATATTGTAGCTTGATTTCTTAATCAGCCTACACCAAAAGTTAAATTCTCGAGTGGGTGCCCTTTAATCTAATCCACCTTAAGGAAAATTACGTTAAAATTGGTGGAAATTAGGAGCCAAGTTTTTCTATTCATGGACGCAATTTCATTTGAAAATTCTATAATCTAGGCTGCTAGTCCTTATTATTGGAAAAAAAAATCCAAGTCTCACATCGGATGGATAAGACTCTAGATAAGAGTTTATAAAGATGAGACATTCCTCACTTACAAGTCAGTTTTGTGAGTATGAGGTATGCCCCAATTTCAACATGGTATTAGAGAGTCTCTCCAAGATCATATGGGTCACCCACCATTTATGTCTATGAACCAAACCCAATAGTGTTGGTCGTGAGAGAGTGTGTTAAAGAGTCACACATCGAAAAAAATGGCATGAACATATGTTTATAAGTGGGAGTAATACTCACCTCACAAGCCAGCCCAACCACGATTCTAAGATGGTATTAGAGCTTGTCGAATTCAAGCGTCACCTACCTATCTACGCACCAAGCCCAAAGAGTGTTGGGCATGAAGGGGGTGTAGTGGGAAAAATCCAAATACAAGGATGGATAAGACTCTTGAGAAGAGTTTATAAAGAGGAAACACATCTCACCTTATAAGCCGATTTTGTGCAAAAGATTTCCTATAAATACATTCTGAACTTATAGGTGCTATGACGTCCATTGAAATTACCTTTTTCTCAAGTTTGCTATAATTTATCGGTGTCATCAATGTACCTATTCTTGATAGAAAAAAAAAAGTTGTGTCACATGGCACACCTTCTATGCCAAAAAATTGACTGATGGTGGCGTGTTATTGTTGCGGTCTACCGGTGGTCCTTTTGATTTGAGGTTCATATTAGGAGATCCCTTTTCTTAGTTTTAAAAATTAAGTATCATTTCCTAAAAAAAATTTAAGTATTATAGAGAAAAAATTAAAATCAAGTATGGATGATCTATATTATCAATTTTATAGTAACAAATCAAGACAGATTTGTTTTTTATAGAAGACATTTCCCTTTTGTTGAATAATCGATAACAATGAACAAGAAAAAAAATGAAATTACTTAATCAATCAACACTAAAAGTTAAAGCTGTGATTTAATCCACCGTGTGAGAATTACGTTTCCAAGAGGGAAAGCAGCCAGATTTAATTTGTTTGATCAAGGAAGAAAATTTCATCGTAGAAAATTCTATTACCCTTAGCAATTGTCTATCTTACATAATAACCTTCTCTCTCTTTTTTCACAAGAAGAATAATCTTCACAATTACAAAATTTTCATGTAAGAAAATCCCTATAAATACACCACATGAGCCCTAACATTTTTTTTATCAAATACCTACGATACCATTTATATCTAGCCATAATATTAACAAAAATGAGTTCATTTTCTCTATTGTGTTTCTTGGGCTTATTACTCATTATTGGCCATGTTGCACATGCCCAAGACTCACAAGCAGACTATGTGAACGCTCACAACGAAGCAAGATCCGAGGTTGGTGTTCAAAATATAGTTTGGGACAATACTGTTGCTAGTTTTGCCCAAGACTATGCTAATCAACACAAGGGTGATTGTCAACTGATCCACTCCGGTGGCCGTTATGGGGAGAATCTCGCGGCTAGCACCGGAGACTTGAGTGGCTCAGATGCAGTGAAGTTGTGGGTGAATGAGAAAGCTGACTATGATTATAATAGTAACACATGTGCTTCTGGTAAAGTGTGTGGCCATTATACTCAGGTGGTTTGGAGAAACTCACAACGTCTTGGATGTGCTAAAGTAAAATGTGATAATGGAGGCACATTCATTACTTGCAATTACGACCCACCAGGCAACTATGTTGGTGAAAAACCATACTAAGTGCATGCTTATTAATATCATCACTAGAATGTTTCAATTTAAGCTATATAGAAGCCATACCATTACCATATCATGGATAAATAAATAAATGGCAGGGTAACGTACGTACGTAATGAGTTCCTGATTCATTATATTATACTTATGATATGATAGTTCTCGTATTATTGGAGTATAATAAAATAATGCTCATGTGAGGTTGTCATATATATGTAGTATAACTTCCAAGTTAATACCATCGGTCTTAAAAATTGTGGTATTTTATAAGTGAAATCCCTCTTGTATTCCCTCACTCGTCTTCCCTCTCGCTCCTTTAAGAGATCATGGAATAAATAAATCTATCAATGTTTATAACACTTTATTTTTATTTTGATAATAATATGGTAAATTTGTTTTAAAATATACTGGTAAATGATACATGAGTCTTATCTTCTTCAGAAAAAAATAAGATTAGTCTTATGGTTCTTACTTTTAAAATTTTCTAATAAAACATAGTTTAAATACGAATTTTTAATCACAAAATACATAAAAACTCATTTTTTGTTAAAAGATTCTATTTTTTTTAGCGGTTCTATAATATTCTAAACGTGACTACGAAATTTTTTCAAAATTTCTAGTGATAAAGAGTTAACTAATAGCAAGGATCAAATGTGTGGAAAAATTTTGGGGACTAAAATTTATTGAAAAAATATAGTAATTGTTGTTCTTGAAATATTCATGTTCTTCTTCTGATATTGAATTATCGGTATTCATTCCTCTTTAATTTTAAGATATTTTTCCATAAAAAATTTCAGTTTTTCAAATTTTAAATTAAGTAACTAATCTAAATAAATGATTTATTATTAGTTTTATAGTATAAATCAAGAGACTTCGCTCCAAAATGTAAAAGTCACGATCGGATACCTACTTAGAGTAAGTTATATAATACACATAAAAATGAATTGAACAATGCTTGACATTATAGGTCATTTCATTTTTACTAGCAGGAATCATTTTTGCATATTATGTAAAATGTAAAAAGACATCATTCAAACACAAATCTATTTCCGCTAATTTATTCATTTATGGTTCTGCCTTTATCTTGCATTTTACATGCATTTTATCGCTATTTATCTAGCAAAAAATTAAAGTAACCCTATTTAACGCTCTACTAAAGTGTAGATAAAGAACCCACAACTGAGGGACAATGTTCCTTTTCGACTTTAATCGCTTGAAGTTAAAAAAAGAGAAATTGCATTTGAAGACTTCAACCGATATCTCAATTAAATTCTTGGTCTATCGACAGACCCTTAACGATGTTCATATTTGACAAATTGAAGATTACATGTCTAATAAGTTTGCAGTACAAGAAATGCATAATGATGAATAAACGAAGCAAAATAAAAAGATTAGAGAAATAACATACAAATGTAAATGTGCAAAAAAGCAAGAACAAAAGTAAAAGAAAAATGGATTTTTGAAAATAGAGTTGAGTTACATACAGCATTCAATCAACAATCGGTAAGATGTTTTAAATTGTCTCAAAGTCTCATCTCAATAGTCCTGAACAATGAACAAGAAAAAAATGAAATCATTAATAATCAAAACTAAAATTTAAACATGTAACTTAATCTCACATAAAAAAAAGGCTAAATTACATCAGGAGTCATTAAAGTTTCATGTTTGTAGTAAATTGGTCATTTAAGTTATCTTTATCTCATATCAATCCTTTAAGTTGACAAACGTTTTCAACATTCCCTTTCTGCTAAACAAACGTAACAAAACTGATGAATTTCAATCTCCTTCCCATTTTTGTCCCATATCAGTTTAGAAATACTTATTTTCCTCTAAAATAAACTGTTTAGTTAAGAATGATCCATAAATAATCTGATGCATAATTATATGGCTGGGAAGACTATCATTTATTTCATAAATATGGCAGGGAAGCGTAACATTTATTTTACAAACATGCAAACAGTCATATACATGAAAACATAAAGTTAGACATACCTGAAATTTAAAGGTCCCCTGATGTAATTTAGCCTAAAAAAAATATGGCTTATATATGCAATTAGTCCTCAGTTTGACCATTTTTTGGCATTGATCCCTGCACTTTTTTTTGTTTGGTTTAAGTCCTTGCACTTTGTAAAAAAACTGGTATTGGTCCTTCTGTTAGTTGACCGTTAAAAACAATACTCAAAATTAACGGAGTGTCACCTGGCACACTACAAGACAAAATTTTAAAACTAAAAGAATTCAAATAAAATAGTTATTTTTAATTAGTTTCTTTTTCTACAGAATTGTTTTTAATTTAGAAATAAAAAGAAGAACAGCATAAACGAGAATTAAAGAAGAAAGGGGTAAACATGATTGAACATTTATAAAAAGGGGGGAGAATGGACTTTAGGGTTTCAAATTGAACCCCAAATCCTAAAACGTGATTGAACCCCATAAATAAGAACCGGAGCAAGAAGTAAACATGGCGTTTTTTATTTTTAATTAAATTTGAATAAATATTAATAATAACAATACTAATTAAAAAACAATTATTTTATTTGAATTCATTTAATTTTAAAATTGTCTTGTAGTGTGCCATGTGATGTGAAATAATTGAGCCACGTGGCACTCTGTTAGTTTTGAGTATTTTTTAACAGTCAACTAACAGAGGGACCAATATTAAATTTTGTATAAAGTGCAAGGATCTAAACCAAACAAAAAAAAGTGCAGGGACCAATGCTAAAAAATGCAAGTACTAATTACATATATAAGCCAAAAAATATATGTAACTTAATCTACCGTATGAATTACGTTACAACTTACAAATGGAGAGCAGCCAAATTCAATTTGGATGGTCATGGAAGAAAATTTCATTGTGGAAAATTCTATTACCCTTAGCACTTATCTATCTTACATAATAACATTCTCTCTCTCTATTTTTTACAAGAAAAATGATCTCCACAACTAAAAAAAATTCATGTAAAAACCTATAAATACACCACAAGAGCCCTAACATTTTCCATCAGACACATACCATACCATTTATATTTTGCCATATAGGGTCCGTTTGGATTAGCTTATTTTAGAGCTTATATAAAACAGCTTATGCAAATAAATAAGTTTTTATGTATTATTTATAAGTTTTTAAGGTAGTTTATGAAAAACCCGTTTATGAAGATACAATTTTCGTTAGTGAGAGTTTATAAATTAAAATAAAAGCTTATTTATTTACATAAGCTATTTTTCATAAACTTAAAATAAGCTCAAACCAAACGGGGCCATAGTAGTAGCAAGATGAGTTCATTTTCTGTAATGTGTGTCTTAGGCTTATTTCTCATTATTGGTCACGTTGCACATGCCCAAAACTCACCAGCAGACTATGTGAACGCCCACAACGAAGCAAGACGTCAGGTTGGTGTTGCAAATGTTGTTTGGGACAATACCCTTGCTGATCAATACAAGGGTGATTGTAAACTGATCCACCCCGAAGGTGGACCTTACGGGAAGAATCTCGCAGGGATCTCCAGGGACATTAATGCCACAGACGTGGTGAAGTCGTGGGTGGATCAAAAACCCCTATTATTATAATAGTAACAGATGTGATCCTAATAGTGTGTATCGGGTATACTCAGGTGATTTGGAGAAAAACAAAGCGTATTAGATGTGTCAAAGTGAAATGTGATCTAATCACATACATTACTTGCTATTACAACCCACCAAGCAACTATTTTTATGAAAAGCCATACTGAGTGCATGATTATTGATTAATATCATCACTAGCCTGTTTAAGTTTAAGCCATACCAAGTGCATGATTAATATTTTTTTTTTCTAAGCAAAGAGCAATGACAGACATCAGAAAGAAACACCGACATTCAAAACAGGTTGGTGCCCCGGGAAACCACCGTCCTATGCCACCAAACTCTAAAATTTTATTAAAAAAATGGAAAAATATACACAAGAAGAGGGGGACTAGGCGAAAACCCTCAGAAGAAAAACAAACAGAAAACATAAAATGCGGAAATAGACTACAGCAGACTAAGGAAACCTGTAGTTAGGCAAACCAACTCTGTCACGAAAGAAATCCATATGCAACTCTGCCGGAACCGTGTCTAACCAAGCTGAACCCTGAACGGCATGACCCAAATTTGATAAGCTATCAGCACTATGCCATCTCGGACATTCCAATAAAGCAATTTATTGGGTAGTTGGTGAAGGGTCACCCCTTGTACAGGTGTTATACGACGATTTTCATAACACTTGTTCAAGCCATACCAAGTGCATGATTAATATCATTACTAGCCTGTTTCAGTTTAATAAGCCATACCAAGTGTATGATTAATATCATATCATCAATAAATAAATAAATGCATAATAACAGGGAAAAAAAGTACGTATGTAATGCGTTCCCGACTCATTATATTATATACTAGGAGATTACCCGTGCAAAGTTTGATTAAAATATAATTTAAGTATTACAACATATAATTTTTTTTTAAGAAATCAAAATGGAATATATTAAACCAATTGACTATCCCGTAGCACAAGGTGTGCCAAAAGAGATATACATGAATGTTTCAACAAAATAGAACAATGATTAGCCTATACCCAAACATAAGAAAGGGTTCTGAGACCATTCATGAAACATATAATAAAAAGTTACAGATTTTGCTTTATGCCACGAATAAGAAAGTAGTTTGATGTTCTCCAAAAGCTGAGCAAAGGAGTTTTCTTTGGTTCGAAAAGTCTATCATTCCTTTCCTTCCAAATAACCCACGAAGTTGCAAATCAAATTAAGTGCATAAAAGAACACCACGACTTTGTAAAACCTGCCGAAGTACCAGACTGAATAAAATGATCCACCAAGGTTAAGGGATCCGCAGTATAGACACCCAATCATTGACGAACCAGATGCTAAATGACAAGGCCACAAGTGTACGACTATGTCGGTTTTAGTATAAAAGGTTTGTCGAATCCACAAAGACCAATTGACAAGTACCGCTATCTGTCGTTTCTTTGTTTGTCTAAGGCGAGATTCAAAATAGTTTTGTTTCAAGCATAAAATAAATATTGATTTTAATTAATTATATGACGGGTAGAGACCAAGACGATGGTTTCCGTCGACCTTCAACACTCAAGTAAATTGTTGCGCTAATTAAATGGTAACTAGAGAATTAAAACTTGTAGAAATTATCGAACAAGAGACAATGCTTGCTGCTTTCGCAACACTTTGTCAGAACTCTTAGACACGTAACCCCCTACTTTCGTAGGGTATAATTACAGGCCTAAAAATTCCTTTTTCTAAATTCAATAAACTCTTAATTAAAAGAAAAAAAATGCTTTCGCTTTAAACTTTTCGATTAAAAACTTGATATTTTTCTATGTCAGATATCGTTTTCGCTCTTTTGATGCGTAAACAATATCTCTGTGTCTCTAGTAGTAGACTTCTAACAAGTGCAAAACAAAATTTTTCAAAACAATTTATTTAAGGGAGCTTCTACGGTGCAGTCAAGAAGCTGACTTTTTTGAAAAAGTTAATTTTAATTTTAATGTTTAATTCATTTTTAAATTGTTGATTTCTGATTAATGATCCATAATAATTCATCTAGTAATGCTTGCAACATCTTGGACTTACATGTACTATTTTATCGTTGGCATCTTTAACATGCAAACAGATTTGATGATATTATATGATAGTCTTGAGTGTTACACTTTGTAGGGTGTTACACTTAAAACAAGGTAGGATAAAATTAGATTAAGTGTAGTCTTGTTAATCTTATGAATTGATGATACTATGGGGACTGAACTTTTGATGCCACTGTACAAACAGTGGGGTGTTACTCGCTACAATTTTGATGTTATAGTGTTAACTTCATCAGAAAAGTTATTTTCACGACTTCACCATATAATTTTCCTTTATTTAAACCTCGTTTTGGACTCAAATAAGACTACTCGCGCATAATTATATTAAACATACAAACTGTTAATTGATTCATGCTAAAAGGAAATAATATATACCTGTAAAAATCTGGGAACTTTAATTGAGTATAAATTCCCTCGAACAAATTTGCCGTAGAATGCTAAATGAGGAACCGTACTGTTACTTGTGTATAGCTGGAAACTTTAAACAAAAAGCCACGCAACAGTAATATACTCAGCAATTTGAATTGAATTGGCACGGTCGAAGCAATTGGAATTGGAAAATATTAACAAAAAATAAAACAAGGGAATTGGAATTAGATAGATACGTAATAGTAATAAAAACTAACAGGGATTGGGAATGAATGGACACGGAAATCAAAAAACTAACAAGAATATATATGAATGAAAGTGCAGCGACAACACTAATAAAGGAATGAGAAATGTTAATTTGTGTCCCAATTGCACAAATTTAGAAACTAAACATAGAAACTTTTTTTTGAAAATTATGTATTCAATATATTAAAAGTTTGAAATTTTGTCTTTTCAATACAAAAGTTACTTTTTAATTTTATTTTTAATTTCTTAATTTGTGTCCTTAGGACACAAGTTAACATGATCCATTGCATTCCTTTCTATAGCTCTCAAATTGCAACCAAATCATCTTTGCTTGAGCCTGAAGTTGTGGAGTGAAGATTAGGATTGAATCTGATATTTCTGCAAAGAGACTCGTAAGCGTTTGTTGTTGAACGCGTTCTTTCTTGGCTTGCTCTGAATTGGGTGTGACATCAGCATGATGTCATTAGCCATGGTGATGGGCTCACCGTACTAGCTTAAGTTGCTCTTTTCACCTCCTTTTTGATTCTTTTACTTTTGACACCCTCGTTACCTGAAACACAACGAAATACTAGTCAGAACACATGTAAAACATAATAAGCGATCCTAAAATAAATAAAAATTAAACTATTTAGACAATGCATTTTGCGTGTTATCACCAAACCTTACCAAACTGATTGCATAACAAGAAAAGATGATCAGAAGATTCGGTTGAACCACACTCACTGACACATAGTTGCGCCCCTCATTATGAATAACTCCCCGACGGAATAAGTTCACCTTCGTAGGCAACCTATTCTGAAAGAGCCGCCAAGCAAAGACAGAGACCTTTAGGGGAATATCTTTCCTCCAAAGAAGATCCGCAGAAACCAAAGGGACATTATGGTTGATGAACGTCCCGCTGGTGAGAATGCGGTAAGCCCTTCTAACCGTATACCCCACTCCTGGATCTGAAAGCCACGTCCATATATCGTTACTAGTAACCTATACTCCACTAGTAACTCTTCCTCCCACGCCCATAACCTCCGTCTCCACTTCCAAGCCTTGCCTCCCTCATCCTACCCCAAATGGTGAAACCGGACCTGTAGAGGAACCTCATCTATCCACCCAAAATAATGCCTGAGATCCGTTACCTAATTGTAACCGCACATTATCATGAAACCACGCGCCTCCCACCGAACCAACACCATCACAGATATTAACTATCTTCCTCCACTACACCGACCCCTCCTTACCGCATATAAATTATTGATTTTGATATTTTTGAAATATGGTAATATAACTATCATTAATATGAATTTATATTAAAAAAATCCTAAAACCTAAACCTATCATATCCACGTTAAGGATTAAAGAAATTATAAAATAGAGTTGGAAAAGTAGACTAACAAAATGTTATAACAATAATAAATGCATCACTAAAATATTTGACTAATTTATAACTAAGTAACTTGAGTCCCTATTATACCGTAGTGACCAATGAAGAGTGAAGACATGTGAAGGGCAAGGAAGAGAGAAAAAAAAAAACTACATACAAAATTGAAGAGATACCACCTAAACGTCACACATGTCTTTGTTATATGTCTTGTTATAATAAAATAAAAAATAACTCATAAAATTAACTGAACAATGCTTGACATTATAGGTCATTCATTTTTGCGAGTAGGAATCATTTTTGCCTATAAATACATATCATGTGAAATGTAAAAAGACATACTCCATCACTAAGCTATTTTTGCAAATTTATTCATTCATGGTTCTACCTTTATCTTACATTTTATATGTATTTTATAGTCTAATAGCAAAATATTCAAGCAACCCTATTTAACGCTCTATTAGAGTAGGTAAAGAGCCCATAACCGAGGGACAACATTCCTCCTCAACGTTAATGGCTTGAAGTTAAGAAAAGAGAAATCACATCTGAAGACTTCAACGATATCTCGACTAAATTATTGCTTCATCAATAGACCCTTAACGATATTCATATTTGACAAATTGAAGGTTAAATAGCTAATAAATTTGCAGAGCAAGAAACATGTAATGATGAATAAACGAGGCAAAAAGATTAGAGAAATAACATAAAACGTAAAAGTTCAAAAAAGCAAGAACAAAAGTAAAAGAAAAATGTATATTTGAAAATAGAGTTGAGTTACATACATCATTCAATCAACAATCAGTATAAGATGTTTTAACCTATTTGGATTGATCTAACGGTGCTCGTGTAGAACGTTAAGTGTGCTCCTCTCAATGTGTCAAATTCAATCCCCCTTATTGTCAATTCTGATGGGCTAAATCCATGCACATATATGATTTGGCTTTAAATGCGGCCACCGCAAGTGGACGGTTAAATTAGACCCCTCAAATAAGTCGAACACCGAGTTATAAAAAAATCTATACTATGCATAAAGAACAAAATAAACTAACTCTTGTAGTGCATGGATGTCAAGTGTCTTCTAACTTAAAAAACATCTTCTACAAGTTTCTTCTGGTTTTTAAGTTCTGAGCGCCAAAGGTTTCTCAAGTCTAATGTGCCTCTTTAAAACATCTTCCGCATAATATTTTGATATGGAAGTTATTTTGAGAAGTTTAGATAATTTGAATCATTAAATAACTTCAAGAACACTTTTCCTCAAGTTCTTGTACTGGCAGTAGGACATCTTTGCTTCGATGTTAAATTTCAAGGAAAGTTTTAAATGATCTTCAACTTCCAAAAATAATTGAAGTCATCATCTCCCTCTTGGTTATATTCCTTTTCAAATGTACTGATAAAAAAGTTGTGCGTAGAAAAGGTCTGTCAAACTACTAATAAAATATGAGAAATGTTAACGAGTGCCTCTAGGGCACTCTTTAAGCACTTTAAATAATAAATTTTCAATGAAAAGTTGTGTAATGAATGCATTGGAAATTGTAATAGTTGACTTTTTAAAAGAATCCTTGTTTATTAATTTTGTTAGGTCTGTAGCATTTTAACCTAATATTTTCTCTCTAATTTTAACCTAACGAATTCCATCTAAACAAATGCATCGCACCAATTTCATTCCTATCCTCTTGCCTTTTTTTTTTTATAATATTTTTTTTTATGTTGCACGTTTGTTCTAGAAATAATGATGCTCCACTCAATATGAGCATATCAATTAGGCTTAATTCGATATTTGGTCCCTTAACTTATTTGTTGTTTTCATTTTGGTCCCATAAGTTCTAAAATCAACGATTTGGTCCCTTTGGTTTTGCTCCGTCAGTCAATATGGTCCCTTCCGTCAAATGCTTGTCTTTCCCGTTAGTTTTTGCACACGTGGACAATCCTATATGGCTCCATCGTGGCACGTATATAAGGCACGACTCATATCAGAAAACCCAAAATTAGGGTTCTTCCATTTTCAATCGCACCTCTCTCTCTCTCTCTCTCTCTCTCTGAAATCCAGATTCAAAGTGTTGTTTCAAACCCAAATCAGACCACAAATTCAAAGCTTCCTTCAATTCGAATCTGTTTGAATTCGAATCGCCACTATCTCCTGATAATCCTCTTGTATTCGAATCTGAGAAATGTCAAATCATATGGGTCAATCAGCTATGTCTGTAGGTTCAAATTTGAGAAAGAGAGCAATTACGGAATGCAGGTGTGGAGAAGAAACAGTTGCTCGAACTGTTACAGATACCTACAATCCAAACTGTGGAAAAAAGTTCTTGGGTTGCAGAAACTACAAAAATCAAATTGACAATGGTTGTGGTTTCTTCAAGTTAGTTGATGAAGAGTTTTGTGATGACAAGGACTTGAAGATTGCAAAGTTGGAGAAAAAGAATACAAAATTGAAAAATGAATTGGGGAAGACCAGATCTTGGCTAAAGATCTCAATTATTTTAGGATTATTATGTTTTGGAGTTTGCCTAGTGTTAGGAACAATACAATCATGCAAACCTAATGGAAACTTGATCAATGTTTATTTGAAATAGGAAGATTGTTAGAAAGTTTTACTATGAGATTGAGCCAAGTTTAAATGATGTTTTGTAATTTTGGTTGGTTGTGTAACCTGAACAAGTTTGAAATGAATGAAATATGCTGATATGCCTTTAAATTGTTGTTTTGAAATATGATTTGAATTGAAGTTGTTGCTTAAAATGTTGTGTAATTTGATATAAAATGATGAAAATGTTTGTGAAAAAGTAGCTTTGTATTGAACACCAATACAAAGTAATTGTAAGTAATAGACATGTAATAATACGATCAGTAGCAGGAACAGATGTAAACACAGTAATTGTAAGTAAGAAGGACTCATGTGCATAGTCATAAAGCCTTGTGTACTGCTCCCTAAAAGAACCATCCACCAGATCAAATGCTTTGCTTCTAGCTCTGTATGCCTTAGTGAAGTTCACCCCAATACCCCATTTTTCATTAGCTCTTTCCACAATTTTAGCCAACTTCATATCTGGATTTTCCTTCACCCTACTATGTAGCTTGTTACCCAACCAATCTGAATTCATCAACCTTATCTTAAATTCCCTAGTGCAAGTGTGCTTCCCCCCTTGATCTTCCTCAATTGCCATGTTTCTTCATTTGGTATCTTTGCCAGATATAGCTCCCTTGCACAACCAGGTTTACATGTAACCCTCACCCTCCTTTTATCACTCTTGCTAAACTTCATAGCCCTACCAGAATGGACTGCATAAGTTCTCACAGCATCTTGAAACTGCTTCTTAGACACAAAATATGTCCCTGCCTCCCATTCATAGTCTCATGTTCTCAGGTTGCTTGAAGGTTGGAAACTTATGCTTTCTGCCTATATTTTCCTCCTCATCTTCAGTTTCGGCACCACTGTCCAACTCATCACTATTGTACTCCTCATCATCACTTAATCCTCTATCCCTCACTATGCTAGACTGACCAGGTACCTCTTAACCATTTTCATTTCTGTTAACTTGATGAGCTAAGACCTCATCCTCAAACACAGGCTCATTGCTCTTTTGTTTTTGTTTCTTTGGTCTTCCCCTTTTTTTCTTGGGCTTACTACCACCACTAGCTTCTCCTACAGTCTGAGTCCCTTGAGTTGATTCACCAACAGTTGCAGTTGATGGACCTGCTTCTCCCTGAGTTGATTCACAGACATTAACAGTTGATGGACCTGCTAAAACCTCACCTTCTTTCTCTGCTAAAACCTCACCTGCTTTATCAGCTTCTTCAACTATTACATCACCAAAGTTATCTACATCCCCAACCTTTTCCTCTGAGTCTCCAAAGGACACTTCCAGAGCACTATCTTCCTTTTCATCATCTTCTAAGTTAATATCAAGCCCATCCCTCAATTCTTCATCTAGACCAGTTGTAGTTCCCGCCTCACCAGTTTTGTCAACCACAGATGGGCCAGCAACATTTATGTCATTATTTAATCCCTCACCAAACTCAGTGGACCTATTCTTATTTGTTTCATTCACACCAGTGGGACCTCCATCAGTTACTCTACCATGTGCATATTTGTTGGTCCCACCACTCCCACCATGCATATTCTCAGCATTTCCCTCATTTTTCACCAGGTCAACATCATTTCCTTCATCCACCACATTTCCTTCATTTTCTTCTACCACTACAGGGTACTCAATCATAAGAGCACCCCCCAACACTTCACCACCCCCATTTTCCACATCATCTACAATTTCCTCCAAAACAACTCCAGCATTGGGTACAGGAAAGTCATTGGCTTCATCTAAAGGGTTCAGGTTTTCAAAAGCTCGTGGGTCTACAGAGTGTATTACATAAAGATGAATCAGCTTATCCATTTCTGCTATATCTTGCATCCTTCTACAACCATGGTCATTCCTCAACCTAATCAAGTTTTCCTCTAGATAAGGGTCATGGTACCAAAGGCTCGTAATCATGGGGCATCCTAGTCTCGTAATAGTTGCTAGCAAAGAAAAGTAACTCCAATAATGTGGCTCACATTCTAACACAGTTTGTTTTCCATTATACTTGGTATGGTGAAATTCAGCAAACCCCCCCCATAATGAACCACAAGCATAAACCTTCCTTCCAACTGTTACAAAATCAAAACAAACAACTCAA
>Ga0228710_1002874_pt1 | contig 27358 bp, 13 predicted proteins | sample MedpolnodulmetaG_FD_177995 | JGI IMG/M metagenome (GOLD analysis project Ga0228710, IMG submission 177995) | Root nodule microbial communities from Medicago polymorpha collected in Santa Monica, California, United States - pink nodules | ecosystem: Host-associated > Plants > Roots > Nodule... | reverse complement strand
TTTTTTGGACAAGACTTACTTTTTTTTTCTTCTATTAGTTAATAATACGTGTATTTAAAAAAACTTTATGTATGTACAAGCAATATTATGTATTTACAATTTAATTTATTATTTTTCATGAATTACTTCCACTTTAAGTGACATATATGAGGTGTGTCTAACACTACTTTTAGATATCAAGCTTAGTTTAGGATTCAAACATTGATTTTTAATCTTGTGGAAGTTTAATTTTTTCTGACCTATAACAAGTTTAGGTTAGATGTATGTTTTGGATTCTAGCAATTGAATACTCAGATTTCATAAAGCCAAATTCTGTAGCCGATCCTTTTATTAGAATAACAAGTATAGTCAATCACAATTCAATAGTGAGTAAAACAAAAGATTAGTCAGTCGTCCAAATCTCCATTTTTTAGGCAGTCGTCCGGTTCAAAGATTAAACTGAAAAATTCATTTGTTTTGGTTTTTTTTAGTGTGTTTTTTTTCTTCTTCCAGAAAACGCAAAAACACATTCCCTTTTCTTCTCATGTGATTTGTGATATTCTTTTTCTCTCTGGAAATTTGTTGGCACCTAACGAAACATCTTGCTGAATGCTACTGGAAAATTGGGTTGTGGTGATGAAATTATTAAGATGCTAGTTAATTTATAAAGAGTGAGCTATTCTAAACATCAAGGACAAAATAGAAATGGGTCATGGGTGAGTGGGTTGTGGTCTGGTGGATCAATTTTATGCGTACGGTAATGATGAAGAAGGAAAATAGAATAGGGGTGGATGCAATGCAGCACGCGCGGGACATTGTGCCAGTAGAATAGAATTAGGAATTTAGCATTTGGGTTTGTTGTATTTTTACTTTTGTTGGAAAGTCGAGCATATTGGGTTTACTATATGTACCAAACATTTTGGTGCGGGGATGAGTCTACTTTTAACATTTTGTTTTGCACTAATTACCTTTTTTTTTGTTGACAATTTTGCACTAATTACCCGTTTATTATTTCTATAGCTTATTTTACGTTCCTTTCACTGATATCGCTTCGACCCCTGCACAATTTTGATACTGCAATTCAAACACATCTTAAGGTCCGTTTGGTTCGAGAATTAGGAGAGGGGGGGAGATATTTTAATTAAAAATGTGTTTGGTTTACAAGGGGAGGGAAGGGGTTTTAAAATTATTTTACTGTTTTACCTTTAAACTTAATTAAATAAGGAAAATAAAGTAACGAAACAATAACAATGTAATCTATAACAACACGATGTAGACGATGGAATAATGGATTAGTAATAGGGTTTTACAAGGAGTAATAAAAGTTGTTACAAGGAAAAATTCTGAATAATATACAATTAAAGTTATTACAAGAAAAAATTGTTAATAATATGGAATAAAAGTTGTTACAAGATAATATAACCTATAACCTAATAATAGTAAAAGTTGTTTCAAGGATAATATAACATAATAATAATAAATGTTGTTACAAGGATAATATTGAGATTTTAAATTAATATAAGGGTAATTTTAACAGGATTCACAATGATAGAAAACACAAATAAATGGATTATGACACACATCTATGGAAGTGCAAAACTGTACATGCTATACAGTTGTAAATATGTACCACCACTTGAGCAACATCTGTTTATTCATTCACCAGTGGAGCAGTAAATACACCAGACCAAACTAGAAAGAATTCACGAGACCAAGAAGGAAAAATTTAATGTAACTATGAGGTGTTTGAGGATCTTGAATCTTCATCCTGCCTGACATGTGTTGATAGAAACAGATGACCTGAAAGAAAGAAAAAAAAGAGCAGAAATAATTTTCACCAGAAGCACAACATAAATCAAAAAACTTTGCCTACAGGAAGATGGGATAAAACTATAACATCTTAAAATTAGATAGGATACAAAAAACATAAAATGCAGCATCTGTTGAAGAATTTTCATCCTCAAAAGCTATATGCCAAACACAAGACAAACCCAATACACAAAACTAAGGTCACTATGAAGATTTTCACAATCGCTGTTCCATCATTTCCACACACAGGGTGGTAAATACTGCAATTTAAATTTTGAACATCATTGATTCAATTGATGAAGGAATGGATCATATATATATTTTTTCGAATCAGCTAATATTACTCACGACGAGTTGTACAAAAGTTGTACCGCTTGCGGATAAAAACAAAAAGCGGAACTTACAAAAGGTGCCGCATATAGGCGAAACACCAAAACCACCTCTCACAAGGAAAAAAAGCCCCATACTAAAACCAAAAGAAGCTAAGCATGATGCTAAATTATACAACGCAGAAAAGAGGAAAACAACATCTTATAGCAGCCCCCATAGCACTGTCATGACACCAATTCCTGCTAGTCCCAGCCGAGCATACTAGAGCCTCACCAACAGCCTCCTAAACATACCAACTGAGCGCTAAACACCAGAACAGCACTCTGAACCAGAACAGCATAGGCACACACCAGAAAACAAACACACACAGTGAGTACAAGCCTCTAAAAAGCAAACAACAACCCAAATAAAACTCCACACCCAATTACTTTCTCAATAGGCACTCTTGAGGATTCCAATGCCATTCATAATATAAACACATTTGCATATTAAGCCTTGACAAACTCCACCGCCACGAATTAACCACAATCTCCGACAAAAGATCATCCACATGTTTCACCTCATTTCGGAAAATCATATGATTCCTAGCTTGCCAAATAGCCCAAATAGTTGCATGCCAAATAATCCACAAACCTTTGCGAATTTTCTTGTCTCTCCCTTTATTACTCCAACATTCCCAATACACAAACAAATTGGGAGGAGTAATAAAGGAGAAATCAAGCCATCTCATTACACTCGCCCAAACAATGGTCGTGAAATTGCAATGTAAGAAAAGATGGTTAGCCGATTCTTCCACTATCCCACAAAAAACACACCTTGAAGACACTTCCGGGGACAAACAATTACGCCTAGCGAGATTTCTTCTAGTAGGGATCTTATCTATAAGAAGTTTCCAAGAGAAAGCTACTACTTACAAAGGAGCTTTACTATTCCAAATAGTCTCCAAAACTTTCAACTCCTCCATACTCCACTCCACCTCACTCCCCAACAAAGGAATGGATCATATTGAAATTGGAAAGCAATACATTCAAAAGTTATGAGTTATGACTCATAGTAAGTCCTTAATAAATTATATCACGTCTTTATCCTACAAAACCATGACAGAAAACTGAATGGAACATATTGAAATTGGAAAGCAATACATTCAACGCAATGGATTTATTCAATTGACATATGATCAGTTGCTTAAGGTTACACTGACTGTACTTGACTATTTAGTATTTATATTTACTTACAAAAGTACAAAACTACAAGTAGTAACCTATCACCTATGATCTTATAACAAGTGACAAACATAAGAACAGTTTATAGAAACCACTGAGGAATTAACTTATTTATCCCATTGACCTATTTCAAATGAGGAAAGAAAGCAAGAGTTGAATACCTTACAAGACATGCAATGTGAAAAATGGTCCCAATCACAATGCAACAGAAGAACAATGAACAATGGAAGATCCTTTAGGAACAGAAAGAACATTATTCAACCAACAAACTTCACCCCATAATTCACCATCCTTATTCTTCTTCTTCACATCAATCTCAGCGCACCAAATCTCCATTTCTTTCCCCTTCCCATTCCCCTTCCCATTCAAATTCCTTTGACACTCCCAAACCACAACCAATTTCCCACCAACATCAGCCATTGTAGCCCCACACAGAAACCTTGGTAAACTCTTATCCAACCCTTTCAACTCCTTCCACAACCCTTTCTTCGCATCAAAACCCTTAATTTTCCCTAAATAATCATAGCAATACAAAATCCCATCCACAACAGTTGCTCTCCCACGCCAACCAATATCAAGCTCTCTCCCCACGCTCTCCCACGCGCCCTTATAAGGATCAAACGAAACACCACCGCGATCAGCCATCGCGTAAACTTTGCCGTCTACGACGGCGCTGGCGTGCATCCATTTCTCACGAATTTCTGGTGGACTAGGAACACTTTCCCAGAGGTTTGTAACAGGATCGAAAACCTCCGACCAATTTGCTGATCGGGAAAAATTATCCGGCACACAACCGCCGATGACGTAAATTTTCCCGTTGACAACACCAGCAGCAGAGAATTCACGCGCGACGCGCATGGAGGGACCGGGGAGCCAACGGTGGAATCGGCAATCAAGGATCCATACATGACGAGATGGTACGTCGTTGACGGAACCACCGATGAGGTAGATTTTGTGGTGGATGACAGCGTAGGCGGAGCCAATTGTAGGGGAGGGAAGAGGAGGGAGAGGGAGGAGACGGTGGTTGTTGTGGAGGGTGAAGAATTGGAGAGAGGTGGTGTGTGTGCGGAGAGAGAGGTAGAGGATGTGTTGGGTGGAACGGATGAGAGAACGAGCGGTGAAGAAGAGTGGAGAAGAGAGGAGAGAATGGATTGGTTTGGAAACGAGAGTGAGGGTTGTGTGATGAGAACGTGGGACCCGTGCAAGGCAGTTTATGGCTACGTCGTCTGGGAGGGATGGGATCAGGTTCGAGTTTTGGTTCTTCTTCATAGCTTTCTACCTTTCTCTTTTGCCTTTACTTCTCAGACTCTGGGGAATGATAACACATGTTCTGCTATGTTATTCTTCTTTTGTTTTTGAAATATCATTATATATTTATTAATATTTGTCTCGTAAATAAAGCAACAAGTTGATATGGCCGAGTTGGTCTAAGGCGCCAGATTAAGGTTCTGGTCCGAAAGGGCGTGGGTTCAAATCCCACTGTCAACATATCTTTTTTTATCTCATATGCACGCACAACTTCCATGTTACGCTATCGAAGGAAATTGATAAATAGGTATTCTGTTTGAATTGATTTCTTAAGAAAATTGATGATTTTCAGATCCTATGTTTCCAAAATTTCTTTTTTATTTTCATGTTGATGTTTGCATGATTCTGTTTTTATTCCGTTGATTTTGAAAGGAAATTGCTGATAATTCTATCAATGAATATGTTTGAGGAATTTGTTTTTGGGAAGTTAGGTGTAAAGGTCCATGGTTTCTGAGAAAAGGCCAAGAGTTTAGGAGATTGTGGGAGAGAGCAGTGGTGGAAGATGATGAAGAAACAAATCTAATGTTATGGTTGTATGATAAAAGTGTGTTCTTTATCTGATCAAATGGTTATAATTAGCTTTCCCGTGGTCGGAAACTTTTAACCTTTCCCATGTTAAATGCCACCGGTTACATATGAAGGAGAGATACAGATTTTTTTGGTTTTTATCCACTTAATCACACACAAACAAAATAATGATTGAATTCATAAAATTATTTGGGAATATTGATCCAAGCATCCTCTTTGAGCTCATCATACAAATCATTACAAACTCATTCTGAATTCAAATATTATGAGTATGACAGAATTGCTTATTCATAACATCAAAATGGCTCAGGTGAATTCTCAGATCACCAGGGGTTACCAATACAAGCATGCATTACATATTTGCAATATCATTAGAACTGACAAAAGCATCCAACTTCCTTGCATTTCTTGAACAACACACGGCAACTTTGATCAAGATATTGCTCCAGCAACTTGGGAATTAAAATTGCAGGCTCAACATTTTCTACTTAAGCTTCCGTTGGCAAACAAACTCTTCTTTACACTCAAAAAGAGATTTGACATTTCAAAGCCGGCCATACATTGAAAGCGTCTCTTTAAGTCTGGTTGCCTCTCTATCTAACTTGTCAAAGCTCACAGAACTTGGAACCCTCCATCCCCAATTTCCAAACTGCATTGAAAATAAGATCAACAATTTTTTTTCTTAGTTACGCTCTAGTAAAATATGATCGATAATGCTAGAACAAACTATGAACACTATCAATGAATTTTTACCTGAGTTGCAGGAATATTCATCCTGGCAGAACTCCCAAGTCCAAGAACATCTTGCATAGGTATTATTGCTGTTTGAGCAACAGAGGCCAGCGCTGTCTGGATTAGTGCCCATGAAATATCATCTTCGCCGGTTAATGAAACATAACTTAATACCTGAAACATGAAAAATGAAGGAGGTGATGAACTCATCCAACTTCATTAAACACTAACATCTCACTACCAAATATCGTCTATGGCACTCACATGTGATTTCTCTTTTTGGTTTAAAGCTTCCCACCAACCCTGAATCTGTAGCAGAAACACATATGTTGTCAAGATTTAATATCGTTGACAGGAGAAATTATTTAAGAAATGATAAAGGTATGGAAACAGAACAACTAAGATATTATAAGCTATACATGTTGTTAGCAGACATCTACAAAGCATACCGAGGTCCTTATTAATAGGATAGATATGATGCATCAGCAAATGCATAGCAAAACAAATTCTTACCGTGTCATTGTCATGCGTCCCTGTATAGACAACTTGATTGCACTCGTGATTATGAGGCAAATGAGGGTTATCAGCACCACCTCCAAACCCTGTACAAAGTAAAAAAATAAAAAATAAAGAAGATAGTAACCCACTTGGGTTGGCCTAGTGGTATTGACTTGGGATCTGGGAGTGTGCTCTTCCTCGAGGTTTCAGGTTCGATTTCCTCTGGTGTCAATTTAGGTGGGTTAGTTTAGCTTCTTCAAAAAAATAAAATAAAGAAGATAACTAGCAATTGTTCAGGCTCTCAAACATGAGACCACTTTAGGGTATGATGCTGAAGAATGGTCAGCAAAATTAGCAATTAATCATTACCAAACTGGAGGACAGCCATTCCAGGGGCTCCAATGGATTTTCTTAGTTGCACTACATCCTCTGTGATAACTCCCTGCCATAAATAAAGAACCAAAAAAATTAAGCCTTACTTCGGCAAGAGTTGTGTCATCATGTATGAATTAAAAGCAAGGCCCTAACGAGACTAATGAAGCAATAATATTAAAAAAATTCAGAACTTGTTTCGATAATATGTACCAAGTCTTCTGCTGTGATATTAATCCTTCCAACAGCTCTGGAAATGGCATCAAAGAAGGATGTTCCAGGTCCTACCTATCAATCATTTAAATAAGAAGGGTTTTATAGTTTGGCCAAATAGATCAAAGGTAGAACAAAATAACAGGACCTGACCTTCCACTTTCCACCCATAGCTACTTTTGCTTCTGCGAATTCGTACAAATTACACATGTTACACAAACATCACATCGAGCAATAAGGTGAAACAAACTTAGTTTAGACTCACCAGAGCGAACAGCCCAATATCCAGCAAATCCTCTAAAGTGGTCAATCCTAAATTCGTCATACATATCCTGCGCACGTCGTATGCGGCGTATCCACCATGAGTATCCTTCTTTCTCCATGGCTTTCCAATCATACAGGGGGCTTTTTCATTTAAACGTGAGAAAGTTAAAAATAAGAAATCATTAATCTGAATGAGCGAGAGACCTTTAACAGTGTGCTTCAATATAACATGTGAGCAATTATTTATTGCAATAAAAATAATGACCAAGGAAAAATGATGAAAAGTGGTTTATAGAATCAATCCTGCAAGATATTAACGCACAAAAAGGTGAAAGGAACTAAAATGACATGTCAGGGGAGACTCATGATGATCATGATTACATAATGATTAGATACCTTTCGGAAAAAAATCATTTTATGTTGAAATGAGGACAATAATTGAATAAAGAACATGGAAAATTAAGATTTATGGCCGAAGATTTATTATGGGATTAGCATCAAACCTTCCCCACAGCTGACCAGTTTCGCTGAATGCATCAGGAGGCACACCACTCACTAAAAGAGGAAAGCCTTTCCTGTTCTGCCAGATAAATAAGTGGAGATGATATATCATCAAAAGTTACAAAATGCTCCGAAAAAGAGGTTGGTTTAGACTTCAGAGAGTCAGAGACATATTCTTTGAAGACAACTAACCAGTGCAAACTGGTTCTTATTTGCCCAAACATCTGCACTGTGATAATCAACATAAATGGGCATGTCTCCCATTATCTTTATTCCCCTACTCTGTGCATAGTCGCGAACTTTCTGCCATTGCCTTTGGAACAAGAACTGTTGGGAAATAAATACATTTATCTGCATGCAAATTTATAAACGATACATCAAGAACACCTCTGGCTATAAGCAGGGCATTCAATGGGAAATTGTTAATGATAAGTATAGCAAGAAGGATTCTTTATAATCTTACAAAATCTTGCTTTTGTTCGTAAATGTCTTCTAAAGCTACAAGATGGCGGTTTTTTAAAGGTTCGGGCCAATCGTACCAGCTGAGTGTGTTCAAACTGTCGTCAATAGCAGCAAAATAAGCTGCATCTTCAAGCCAGCCTACAACATTAAAGATATTATTGCCTTGCAAAAGAAAATTCCCAAATGAGTTGTTTTGGCAGACCTCACTTGGAAAATTGATTGAATCATGAACAAAATTGATGATTTTCCACCCACAAGAGTAGAGATATCCTACCCATTTCTCAAAAGAAATTGAAAGTTCCATTATTATGATTTTGGGTGTATAAAGGCTTAATTATGTCACAACTCACAAGTTCTAGAAATGTGTTCTTTGTACACTCTAAATTACGGTACTGAAGCTCTTCATTCCTCTCGTACAATTTAGAGGATCCCTACCCGGTGCTCAGACTGATGCATCCTCTTATGAAAGAAATTCCAAGCAAATTCTCAATGTTCAAGTCTTTTGTCCCCTCAGTATTTCACTTATTACAACCACAAATCTTAAAGTTTCTTTCCATCCTACTTCTGCATCACATAATCCTAGAACCCCAATGCTATCTCCACCGTGCAAGCACCAGTAAAAAGTTCTCACATGTATTCAATTATTAGCTTGTTTCTAGATTGAATTGATTGCCTTGGCCCAATTGTTGAACAGAAATGGAGAGCTTCTAAATGTAACTGCATCGTGCTTAATTGAATTTTCCCTTCAGAGAAAGTTCTATAACTTGGTATTTTCCAGTTGAAAATTTATAGATAAAGGAAAAATTACTTAATTACTAAGAGAAAGTGTAACAAAACATGATCATGCATGCTTCTCAAAATCAACTTTACAATGCATTTAAAGCTTACAATACATTCAAATGTAACATAAATCAACTTTATTTGCAAGTTACCATCACTAAAGTGAAACATTGAAGCTAACAGGAAACATAGATATAAAATTAAAATAGCAACTAAATGAGTGTCTCACTTGATATGTTAGGATCCCTGCGAAAATTCTCAAGCTGTTTTTTTAGTTCCCCTTTGCTTGAAATGAGCCTCTCTGCAGCCTGAGGAAAGTTAACATAAAGTATTAGATGCACACAAGGCATAAAAAAGTTCAATGACGTAAGTAATGCTAATATGATAAAGGAAGAATCTCAAAAGATCGCAAAAACCTCCACAGATAAGCACTTGTGGTCTTTTGCAATTCACCATTATGAAACTAGTCTTTTCAAAGAAAATAAAATCGTATTTGTAGATTATTACTCAAGCAAAAACTACAGCCATGTTCCGTGACAAAATTCCAATGATGAGATGACTAGAAAACTGCTAGAGGTAACAGGCCCGGTTGTTTCATGCATGCAAGGGTATTATATCATCAAATTACTCAGGCATGGATAATTATATCATCAAATTACTCAAGGTGGCGAATATTCAATTCAGTGCATGATTCATTCAATTTTAACACCTTATTACATTTTGAATGAGGTGCACAACAACACTAGCATTAAATCCTTCAAAAAGAACAACACTAGCATTAACCATGATTCAAATTTCAAACTGTCTTACTTTAGTTAACAAAGGATTCTTGAGATTAGCAACAACTGAAAAATTCACGCGCTCTGCATCACTGCATTCATTTAATAAAAATGATAAGATGAGATAAGCAAACCGGAAACACCAGAAAGATAATAGCTCAAAACTAAGTTGCTTATACAGTTATACATTATACAAATATAAAAAGCCTTACATTGGTTTGGGAAGCTCGTGTTTTTCCAACAATCCATCCGCAACTAGCTCTTCAAGAGAAATCAAAAGAGTGTTGCCACAATTTGCATCCTGAAAAACAAAAATTCAAACCACACTGCCTTCAAAGAGTTCAAACTTGATGATATTAAACAAGTCTTAAACAAAATACAAAAATTGAAAACCTGGCCTGCGTAAGGAGATCCCCCTTCATCAGGAGGCACAAGAGGAAGAACCTGCAAATATTGCATGTTTGAATTGAAATCATCTTTATTTGAATAAACAACCTAATTAAGCTTTTATAGCATAAATGCTTATCATATAAGGGACTGTTTGGCAAAACATCTTTTTTGAACTTATAGCTTATGTCTTGTAAAGCTCATTTGATTAAAAATATCTGTTTGGTAACGCCACTTTCTCATGAGCTTATAACTTATTCTTACTAGCTTATAGCATTTTTTTTTTATAAGTTAATTCAAGTAGCTTATAACTTAAAGCTTATAACTTTTTTATCTCAATTTTAGCCTTGCAGTCTTAATTGAAAAAATTAAATATTAAATATATATATATATATATATATATTTGTCTTTTCATATTTATAAACTAGTTCAACAGCTAGTTTTACAAAGACTACATATTCAATTAGCTAGTTTATCCGCCACCGGTTATCCGCTATAAACTAACTTGTTATTGGCTATTTTTTACCAAATAAGGTATAAAAGTCGAGTTGTTTTCACATAAGTTTTTAAGTTTGTGGAAATAAGTTATTTATGTATGGCATTAGATAAGTTCAAATAAGTTAATCCAAAATGGGAATTCAATGTAAATGTATAGGGGGAAAGGGGAACCTGCCAAAGGGAGCAACCGGTTTGGTGGAGCCAATCAATGAAACGAAAGGCTTCGTTTCCGAGATCGCCGATACCGTAGGGGCTTTGAAACGAAGTGGGATGGAGAAGAATACCAGCTCTTCTGCGGAGATGAAGGTCAGGTTTGGGAAGCCAATCTTCTCCGTAATTTGAGGGTAAATCTTCACCGACGGTGAATTGAGTTAAGGAAGTGGTAGACAAAGATGAAGAAGCACGAGGGAAGGAAAGTGGTGGAGAATTGCGTTTGAAATTGGGAATGGTACACCGTCGGAGTTGCGGGAAAGACGGTGTTGTGATGCTGAGACTCAGAGTCAAAGACATTTCTTTCTCGCTTGCAGTTCCAAACACACAGTGATTATGGCTGGAGGGAGAGAGAGAGTGGGAATAAAGAGTAGAGTGGACGAAGAAAGAAACACGTGACTAGAGAGCTTGGAAGTGCGTCAAGTGTTTGATCCAAGACAATCAAGAACCGCCCTATTTTCTCGCTTTCTAGTGAAGTTACCACGAAAACAACCTCAAATCAATATTATTTGGATTCACTCCATAAACTTAATAAAATTAAATAAAAATAATTTAATCATCATTTAATTTTATTCTATTTTTTAATTTTGCACGTACGTTTAAATATATAATATTTTGTTTCAATCTCGTGTTTGATGTCACGTCAAAATATAATATGAAATGGAGTTGAGTTAGAGTCAATAGAATAAGATAACAAAATAATTTACAGATTTAATCGTATAAAATTAAATTTAAAATAAAAAAGTTTCATAAAATAAAATAAAAAAATAATTTGATATTAAATTAAAAATATTAATGATTAATTTATTAAAATATGTATATTTTTTAAGAAGGGTGATTATGTAATTTAAATAATAAAAAATTTAAGACCTACTAAAACTAGAATATTTTTAAAAATTGATTAAAATTACAAAAATATAAATATTAAATATAGTTTTATTGAAAGGGTATAATAGTAATTTCATATATTATATATCATATCATTTTTAACTTTTCTAACATATATAATATAATATATTTAGAAGCGTTGATAGTTTTTTTTATAAATTATATAAATATTTAATTATTTATTAATTATCGTATAAAATTATATATAAATGTAATTGTTTATATCATTTAAATAAATATTTATAAAATTTTAAAATATTACAAAATAACTTTGAAAAAAAGTAATAGTTTCACAAGGATAAAAAATGTTAAAGTGACAAAATGTCTAGCAAAGAGAAACACCATAGTTTTACAAATACAACACAAACGACCCAAAAACAGAAAAAGGAAAAAGGAATTATTAGTCAATGTTCAAACAAGAGAAAAGGTTAAACCACCAACCATGATAACCGAAAGTTAAATTAACATATTTTGCCTTCAGTCACCAATAGAAAAGTAACATAACTTTATCTAAAAGATGTAGAGACACCTTTTTTTCCTAAATATTCTATTTTTCCTTTTCATGGTTCCTCCCTTTTTTCCTAACCCTCAAACCTCCGACCTCTTTATCCAAACATCCTAATCAATCCAAGAAATTTCCCTAGTACCCTTACCACCCCCTAAAAAAAGCGAGTAAATAAAGATTCTAGGTAGGAAATGATACATGTAGAAGCCTTGAAAAAGGAAAGAAAGTAGACCATAAGAGATGACATGACAAACTTTAGGAGAACTAGCCGATCACCTAAAAATAAGTTTACGCTTTTTCAACCCGACAGTCTATTCTAGATATTTATATGGACTATTACTTAATTAACCAAATTTTTTATTGCAGATTAATAAAGGTAGCATATGCAACATAAAGATGAATATTTTTAATTAATAATAAATACGTATTCTCGTGAGCACAATTCAATTAGCAGAGAGATATTGTAATATGCAAGAACTTAAATTTGAGTATCGAATTCCTCACTAAATTCTGCCTACTTACGTTTGACAAAATAAAAATGATAATTATGTATGAACATGTGGTTGTTAAATTTTGAGCTGGTGCTTGCCCCTTCATTTCATTTAAAAGTGACTTGCAGTTCGCAATCTTGTTCTTTTAATCATTTAATTGTGGATTTGTCTCCATCAATGGTAAAGTTATTGTCAAAAAGCTCACGCCTTACATCACCATCACATAACAATGAAGTGCACGGTGATTTTCAGGAACTCAACCAAAAAATGTCCACCTGATATCTTTGGTTATTCATACCTTCTATTTCTACTCAAAAGCCAATATAATGTAAATAAAAAATATTTCATTTTATAACACTTTCGGTTTGAGTTTGAAAGAGAGAAAAAAAACCAAAAAAAATGAAATTGTATCTACACCATATATAAATTGGACAGTGTAAAAGATCAAACAATATATCTACGCAACAATGTTCAAGCAAACAAGATAAAAATGAGTCATATTTAAATATAAAAATGAGTCATACATCAAATTTTACTATCCTAGTTTTGAGCCATCCAATTCTAATTAACTCACCAATCACCATGCATCCATCCTCAAACTTCTGAAGAAATATATATGAACTGAACCTTATCAGTAATACAATACCATTCTACATTTAACAAAGGATTAATGATTCTTAAATCCTCACAAAAAATATAGTAAGTTCAGGCCCATTATTATTTCCATCAGGACTCAACATATAAAGAGTCTCTGAATCCTTAGAACCAACTACATGTTCAAAAGAAGCTCTCATATAAGCCAATTCTCCATCAACATTATCAGCTTCATTTTTCATTGGAACAACACCAGCACCCATTGTAACCGCTTTAAGAATCTCCATAACATGTAAATCCTCCACTGTCGCTTCTCTCTTCACACCATAACCCGTTTTCTTCCCATTACAATACATTGTCCATACGGGTTCTTCAATCAACAATGTCTTATCTTTGTCTTGTCGCTTTTCACATTCGAGTGCAACCCTAACCATCCCTGCTGCCATTTCTTTCTGTAACATGCATGTTTGCATGGAAAGCTCAATTACCAATGAAGGTAGACACCTTGGATTCTCTTGAATGGAGAAACTAACGCGTCCTTTCCGGTGTCCGAATAATGTACCGGAGATTTTTGTTCCAGTACTGCCACCGATGTTTATGTGGTATTGGCCGTCCGCTGTTCCATTTGGGAATGCTGGGAATTTACATACAGGGGTTATGATGGGTAAAGATCGAAATACAGAACGAAAGACACGAACTACTTTTGTTTTGTGTTTTCTTTTCTGAGAGGGTTGTACGAGGGAGATATTCTGAGGAAGTGGTGGTGGGGATGGTAATGTTGAAGAATTTTGAGATATTGATGTTGTCGAAGAATTTTGAGATGTTGAGGTGTGTGATGATGATGATGATCTTGGCTCCCCCATTGGTTGGTGAATGAGAACAGGGAAGAGAAGATCAATGCCATCAGAGAGAAAGAGAAAGGTTAATTGGTTACAACAAGTTTTTAGAATTGAGCGTTCAAGTTTTGTTTTGAGTTTTGCGGCTTAAGATGGTTCTTCGGAACTTAAATGTGTATATGAACCTGTTTCTTTCTCTTAATTTTATAACTACTCCTTGATTATTGAGCGGTTGATGTGTAATGCTTTAAATAGAAAAAGTAGTTTTTTTTAATAGCATAAATCATATATCCTCCGCACGCAACCTGCGGACACTAATCCCTCGAATCTCATAGACCTTAATGGATGACAACTCTTTATAAGTTTTGACGTTGTTGAATATCTAAGGCTGGATTCAAATCCAAGATCATGGTTAAACTAAAAGAAACCTGTGACATCTCATCTAAGCACTATGCGTTATTGGATTAGCTTATATTAGTTTTGTTTCATTAGATAGTTGTTATAATCATTTCTCCGAATTTATTGATTAAATGTGCAAAATAATCTAGAATTTGATTAGAGAATAAGATTTTGTAATAGTAATTCATTTAAAGGGATGATAGTTTGATCGATGCACAAATACAATCCGAGTTACATCAAAGCTACTATGTTTTGAAAGTCATAAAATTCGAAACAAGAATAAAATAAATAAAAATCGGTACTGCCCAAGAAACTGAAATTTTCATGACCAGTTGTCAAATTCAAATCTTATTTGCATATTAAACACAAAATGAAACTAAAATTCATAGATCAGTAACAAGAATAAATATATAAAATTCATAGATCAACAAATCCTTCTGCAACCCCATCAATTCATGATCAATTACAAGAATAAAAAAACGGCTCAAGAAATTAAAATTTTCATGACCAGATGTCAAATTCAAATCTTATTGGCATACAAAACACAAAAAGAAAGAGGGAAACTGAATTTATGAAACATACAATGCGGGTTGCCCTGTACCAACTTTTGTACTCAGAAGTCAATAAACAACACTGCAGCAGCAGCACACACATGATTTTCTATAAGCAGCAGCAATAAAAAGGTAAAAGAAGACGGGTCCAAAGAAAATAAATGTTGTATAAATCAAAGAGCTCATCCAAATCCACCGTCTGCGATAACTCATGTCCCTAAAAATTTCAACAAAATGGTGGAACCACTTCTTCAAGGAGCACATCAATAAGGACAATAACATTTGTATGAACCAAGTTAAAAAACCAAAATAGGAAAATCTACGTATATGGGTAAACGACCTCAATTGACAGCAAAATTAAAAGGACAATGTGCGCAACAAAATACCAGAAATTAGTAGGCCTGCACCCAAGTTTAATAAGCACAAGGTTGATATTAAAATCAGGTAATATCATCTCAAATAGTAACATTGCCATCATTATTCATTATATTACATTTAGTAAGCTAGCAGGAATATAGGTAGTAAGTATCTTATTTTAATAATCAGACCAATTCAATGGAGTGCAAATATGATCTACTGCACCAAGAAAATAAATGATTTATACCTTCAATCTGATTCATGGGACCAGTTCTGCTAAAACCAGCTTGATTGACCTAATGTGTGCATCCGTTTTTACAGCGGATTCTGTAAGACCTTATTCTTTACAAATCAGTATCTAACCTGTGCATATTCGTTTGCTGCAGCAGGTTGATCAAAATCCTGCATTCGTCAATAGTGAGGCACATTCGGCTCTTTCTTCTTTCCACGACAATCCATTTTATTATCCATGCTTGAGTTAACTATCCATTTTCTCACCATAATCTTAGTTGCTGAGGTATTTTCTCTTTGGCGTAGATCAAAGAGGGAAACCATGTTTCTTAAAACAAGTTTCTACAGCGTGGCCAATTCTGTCACAACGAAACTCAAACAAAGTGCTAAGAATCAAGTGCATTCAGATGAAGTCCAATTAAAATATACATCCAACGCAAGGAGCATGATTTAAAGAGTCTGCATCATTCTTACTTTCCGCGCTCCAAGGAGCATAACTTAAATAGTTTTCAATTTAGAAACAAAATGTTATGATATTGGTATCATTGGAAAAGAATAAGCACAGCTGGTTACAATTTAAAAGTCACAAATCACAAACATTCGCACTTTTATCTAAAACAAGCGGTCTTTCAAATAAATCTAAAACAAACAAACAATTAAATAATTCAAATAAAATTCAGAATTACAATAATCTAACTCAATACATATGTTTGGTTTGCAGAAACAACTAAATTGAGAATCAAATTGTAATTGAACTATAAATTCCAACTACATCAATGAAAACCAGTCATCTACGATGACCTCTTGAATAAGATCACAATTCCGACAGAGATGGTTAATGGATTCTCTATCGATGCAATTGCCAGATAAATCAATCTTGCGGAGTTTAGGAAGTGGCAAGAGTCGGTCATCAAGTCCATCAAACTCTCCAACAACAGAAATCTGGGGGTGAGTGAGTTTGAGTTCTTCGAGTAAAGAGAAATAATCAGCGACGAAGAAGAGATCTTTCTGGTAAGTACAATACGTTCTACAACATGTGAAAGATGTCAAATTATTTTTGAGCTTTTTGGACAGAGCAAGCAACCCCTTTTGAGGAACAAAGCTTTTGGGCTGGCGAGAGAGAGCGATTTGATGTGTGATAAATTAGGGAAAGTGGATATTTGGGTGAGAAGCTTGTTGAATTGAAATGTTTTGGAGGAGACCAGATTGAAGTTGAGGGATTTGAGGTTAGGGAACCTTTGGAAGAGGCGAGGAACAAATGGAATTGTTTCATCGGTGATTGTGATGGAGAATCCGAGAGGATTGGTGATGGAGAGCAACTGTTTCGAGACAGCGGAGAGTGATTTCAAGTAGCTTTGGTGGTTGTCGCCACCGTTTAGGAGTTTGATTAAGATGCGCTCCCATAACTCGTCTGGTAAATATGAAGACGCTTCTGCTGCTTCTTCCACAGCCGATTCTCTTTTTGGTGCATTGGATTTCGATGGTTCTCTCTTGCCCGTTTATTAGGGCTTGCTGCTTTCGACGTCTTCTTTCTTTTTGTTGCTGTCATCATTCTTCTTTTTGGAACATTTGATTTGGATGCTGCTGCTCCCGTCATTGATACGTAACCAATTTAACATAATCTTACAGTTGTCTGTCTCTTTATGCGAAGAAGGATAAAAGGGAGGAGAAGTGTAAGAACAAGGTGCTGCTATGTGATGTGAAACGGAAGAAGAGAAAACTAGGGTTTTCACTTTCTTAAATATATATTTATTTACGGCTTAAATATTGCACTCGTCCCTGCAAATATAGTCCCTTTAAGTTTTGGTCCCTCCCAAAAAAAAAAATTATATTGATAATTTTGTTTATATTAGGGTTATTGTTGGAACATACATATAAATTGAGTAAAAAGACTAAACACAAATTCTCATGTTGGGTAGAACTAGTGTTGTGTGAATTGAAAAAATTGGAAGTCTCACATCGGATGGATCGCAGTGTGCACCTCTAATAAGGGCACATAATTATGTGAACAAAGTAAGCACTAAAGAAAAAAAAAAAATATATATATATATATATATATATATATATATATATATTTATATATATTTTTTTTTTTTATAATAATTAATTTAATCATTATTAGAAAGTGTTTTCTTAATCCTCAAGTTTTGTTAAAATATTTTGAAACACAATCTAAAATATTTCGGAACACAATCTGAAATATTTTGGTAGACAACCTAATATATTTTAGTGGATGATATGAAATATATTTTGATACTCAATAATATATTTCTGTACTAAATAATATATTTTTGTATTCAATGTTTTGATATTCAATATGAGATATTTTAATACTAAATCTAATATGTGAAATTCACAATTGATGTTTCTGTGTTTTTCCTCTTTTCTCCCTCCTTCGACTTGTGTTGACAAATTCTTCTCCTTTTTCTACTCCTTATGTCCCTTTAGAATTAATAGTGTTCTTAAGACCATAGTCCCTTTTCGGTTTATTGTTCTTTCAGAACTAAAAATGGTCTTAAGAGCATAGTTCCTTCAATTATTTGTCTCTTTAGAATAAATAATATTTTAAGATCATAGTCCTTTTTGGGTATAATAAGAATGATCTTAAACATATATATTCTTCTTCAATTCATGAAGAAGTTAGATGTTAGAATGGTGTAGCACCATATTTGAGTGGTTGAAATACCATATTGATATTTTGAGAGAAGTTAAAAATTAGAATGGTGGTAACACCATATTTGAGTGGTCTCAACACCATAATAGAGTGGTCACAATACCATATTGGTTTCAATATTAAAGAGTGGTCTTAGTACCATATTTGAGGGTGTTATTTCTCGAACGATTATTTATAGTGCAGTATGTAATCGAACAGGTGAACTGAACTGTTTTATCCTGGAGGCGCACGGTTGTTAGTCTACCTTGCACAAACTCAAGTAGTGTCGTGAAACGTCTTAAGGAAAGTGACCTGATGGTGACTCAACCCGATAATCTCTTTGGTGGTGATTTCGATTTTATTAAAAGGTATTTTTCTTAACTCGAAAAACAACAGTTACCACTTCGTAACACATGACCATTGTAAATACAATTTATTTATTTTTTTGATAATTTTGTTTTCATTCTCATTAAAAAAAATATGTTTCCTGGACTAAAAAAAAATGATATGTTTAAATTTTTTGTGTTAACTCTCTAATTCCTAAAGAAGGATAAAAGCGAGGAGAAGTGTAAGAACAAGTGCTATGTTATGTGGAATGGAAGGGAGAGAGAATTAGGTTACCACTTTCTTAATTTTTTTGGGATAATTTAGGCCCAATCGCTATTATTTAACCACCGCGACGTGACTATTGTAAATACAAACAAATTTTTTATATCGATAATTTTCTTTTCATTCTCATAAAAAGTGATATGTTTACATTTTTTTGCGTCTGATTCCTAAAGGAGTGGACTCTTGATAATTTGAAATTTGGGTGTGAGGTAAATATAGTCAAACTAAAAATTGTTATACACATACATCAAATTCAGGTTCTCCCAAACGATTTGTTATTTTAATGAAGCTTATTGACCATTTAAGATAGTCTCAATTTTTCAAAACCAAGTGGCTCCTTAAATGGTCAATAAGCTTGGAAATAACAAAGGGGTCTTATAAAAAGGGACGAAAAAAATTCTCAAAAGGGTCTTATAATTAGGGACGGATGTAGTACTAAACTTGTATGTAAAACTAGTATCAACTTTCCTAGTATAATTTCTCTACATAAATCTGATATTTTTGTCCCTCACCAAACCATAGCGCAACTTTTTGTCCCACGTACAAGTTGTCTAAAATATCAAAATAGCATTTCGTCCCCCAAAAATCATATAAAACAAAAAAAATTATTCAATGCTATTAAAATTTGTCATGTATTGTTCCGCCCTGTTTTGTGTTGTTCTATCTTGTACTGTTATGTTTTGCAAACCTAACACACCCGTAAGTAGCACGGGAACTTGGTTGTTAATTTGACGCAAATAAATAGACAAAATGATTAGGTTATGCTTGATTCCCCTTTCTATGATCCTTCCTAAGTGGTTTTCAAGACATTTGAACGTAGTAGCTAGCTCCATCGTTGGACACTAGCATCCATTTCTCATAAAGGTCTCCTTTTGGTCCAGAAACTAGCACTCTTTTCATAATCAATACACCCTACGTTCTTAGGTTTGCTCTTATTCGTACAAAAGAGTGGATAAGTACCAAATTGTTATCACTAATTGTAATAAGTTATTCACTAATAATACACCATAAATTTTGTTGTTACATGTTTTTGTTTTCCTCTGCAACCAGATTTAGGGCTGAATTTCTGCTGAAGCTATATTTTGCTGGCACAATTGGTGGTAACCAACCAATATCCATTATTTCCAATAAGAAGCTGCAAATAAAAACAATTACACATAAACAAGAAGATGAATTGCCTTGTTTCCTTCAAATATGAAACACGTTCGACTTTGGCTGTTTGGCAGGACAAAGGGTTGCATTTAACAGGTGAGAGATACCCGGAACTAGAATCATGAGGTTACAAATCTCAATTTCAAGAAACAAGCAAAATAAACAAAAACTGGTACTGCCCAAGAACCCAAAATTTTCATGACCAAGTTGTCAAATTCAAATCTTATTGGCATATTAAACACAAAAAGAACAATGGAAACGGAAATTGTGTGAAACATACATTGAGATGATAGCAATGTCATATTGGTTGTGTAGTCATAAGAGAGATACAAAACACATATATGAATTGGTGTTTTGGATTTGGATTTATAAATATTTATATGAATTTTTGTTGTTGTTTTGATGGGTTGTCCAAAAACATGTCTGTCACTCAACAATATGAGTTATAATTGATTTGTAATTTGTAGTTGGTGCTGGAAAATAAAGAATTGCGAGACTGAAATTTGATATGTCCATAACAGCATCAAGGCATGACATTTGGATATCAATGCAAGCAAACATCATAAACAAATCTTTAGGAAGAAGAATAATCTGTATAAAAGAGATTAACCAAGATTAGAGACCAATTCCAGTAAACCCAAAGTGCTGCTAATCCTTTAATCAAAATAAACTAATCTTCATCAAATGCATTCAGATGAAGTCCAAATGTCCAATTAAGTATACATCCAACATAAGGAGCATGATTTAAAGAGTCTGCATCATTCTTATAAAAGCCCAGAGAATGTCTATAGTAATAATAAATACCTGACTCAATACATATGTTCAGTTTTAGTCCCTTCTAATATTCTCTTCGATTTCGATCCCTCTAAATAATCAGTTTTAAATTTTAGTTCATGCTTTTTTACAAAAGTTCACGTTTTATGTTTCAAGCGACTTTTTTTTTAAGGAAAACAAACAATTTTTTTGATGACATATAATTGATAATACTTTAAAATATCATTAGTTTAATAATTTAACTATATAATATTTAATTTTCAACTCTCTTTCAAAAAAAAATTTAATTTTTATTAATTGAACTATAATTTCAAATTCAAGATTAAATAGTTGAATTATTAAACTAGTGATATTTTATGGTCTTATCAACGACGTGTCATAAAGAAGGTCGTTTGACACATGAAATGTGAATTTTTGTGAAAAAGCAGGGACCAAAATTGAAAACCGAAAATTTAGAGGGACAAAAAGTCAAAAGAAATTTGTTGGAAGGATTGAATCTGAAAGTTAGTATATTTAGAAGTACTAAAAATATAATTAACCATAAGAAAATGACATGTTTGTCTTCCCTTACAAAATTTCAACGCACAGTTTTAGTCTTTCCAAAAATCAAATTTCCTTAATTTTCCACAAACTTTTTTATTATTATATTTTCTTTTACCACTCTCTCTATGTCTTACTTTCAAATATTTTATTACTTTCTGTTCCCTTTTAACTTTACTTATTTCTCTTATCTATTTATTATCTGATTTCTATCATCTTCTTTATATTTTCACTCACATCAAAGAATATCCAATATTTTATCAATGTTTACTATAGTAACAAATATCTTCGTCGTACATTACTAGTATGGACTCAAAAACTTGATTTTAATTTATATTATTGTGTATATATAAAAAAAATTAAAAAAATACGAGACAAATATATAAAATAAAAAAAAGACAACAAATATTTGTTATTGAGAAATATATATATGGAACATAAAAGCCACCACCAACACCGTCACGAGATCCACCTCCACCAACACTAACACCCACGAAAACCACTTGAAAACCACCGCAAAACGCAAAACAACAGCCCCACGAAACCATTGTGACTTGCCATGGACCATCTCACAAGACCACCGTAAGACACCACTATAAACAGTTAAACCTTCTAAAACCACTGACGCCGGAGAGCCAGAGGTGAGGTGGTGCGGAGGGCTGCTCCTCGTCGCACCACCACCATAAAGATCTACATTTGGAAGGAGTTTGGTTGGATTTGGGGGAAAGGAAATGGGTGGTGTGGTTTAGAGTGAACACAGAGGATTTGAGTAGAGAGAGAAACGACTTTTTAGTATGTTACCAACAAATAATTAACTTTACTAATAGACCTTTTTTTGAGGTTGTACTAAATAGACTAGCAATATCTTATTTTAATGTAAACAATTAAGTTACTTGTAGAAAACTCATTGTTCGTTTTATTTCTAAGTCTTGTTTTGAACATTTAAACTAATAATCATCTTCTCTTTGTACTTGCCGTACAGATCAAAATTGTCAAAAATAAGACATACATTTATTAATCAAGTGATAATTTTATGAATTTCAATTTTTTTTTATTAGGGGTCCTTTATCTTATTTATTTGTAACAATTTGATCTTTTATCTTTTATTTTTCCCATTTAGGTCCTTTATCTCTAATAAAAGCACATATAGATCCTTTTTCTCATTTTTTTATATTAAAAAAATACATAATTTTATTTTTTAAGTATATTTTTATTAAAAATAAAATAAAAATCCAGAAATAAGATGAACATTTTCATCATTTTCTTCCTTTGAATCTTCATCTTCTTCATTTGGATCTTCATGATCTTCCTAGAATCCAAAAAAAATCTACACAAATATATCTCCAAAATATCTTGAATTAATGTTATGTTTACCTCAAATCTTTTTTTAAACCTCAAATTCTCAAAACATTGACATGAAAACGGAAAGAAAAAAAAACTAATAATATCCCAAAACATTGAAAACATAAAGCACCATGTAAATAGCAATGATTCAAGCAAATCATTAAAAACATTGACATGAATCTCGTTAATCTCAAACTAACTTATTGATGTTGTTGTTCCTAATTTAATTATTGAGAATTTGGAGTTATGATTTTTGTGTTTAGATGAAGATTTGAGGTGAACATAACATAAATTCATGATATTTGGAGATATATTTGTGTAGAAATTTTTTGGATTCAAGGAAGATGATGAAGATTCAAAGGAAGAAGATGAAGATGATGAACATGTTCATCTTATTTCAGGATTTTTTTTATTTTTGATAAAAATATATTTAAAAAATAAAATTATGTATTTTTTTTATTAAAGAAATGAGAAAAAGGATTTATATGTGCTTTTATGAGAGATAAAGGACCTAAATGGGAAAAATAAAAGATAAATGACCAAGGTGTTACAAATAAATAAGATAAAGGACCTCTAGTGTAATTTTCTCTTTAAATTAAGATCAAAATTGTCAAAAATAAGACATACATTTATTAATCAAGTGATAATTTTATGAATTTCAAATTTTAATTTTTTTCTCAAGATATTTCTACTAATTTTTTATAAATAGACTAACTAATCCTTATTTATTAATTTGATTAGGTCTGCAGCAATTTAACCTAATATTTTCCCTATAATTTGCTTTATTAGGTTAGCAGTAATTTAACATAACAAATTTCATCTAAAAAAAATGCATTTCACCAATTTCATTCCTATCATGTTGCCTCTTTTTTTTACAATATTTTGTACACTTACTTAATACTAAAAAAATGCATCGCACCAATTTCATTCACATCATGTTGCCTTTTTTTTTGACAATATTTTGTACACTTATTTAATACCAAAAAAATGCATCGCACCAATTTCATTCCTATCCTGTTGTCTTTTTTTGTGACAATATTTTGTACACTTATTTAATATGTTTACAAGCAGAATACCTTAATTTCCATCCAAACTCGGCTACCCTAATTTCCATGTAAACTTGGCTATATATACCAAGCCCTAAATCGTGTTTCTCTCAACAACAAAAAAAACCCTAAATCGTGGTAAATTTCACACACAACACAAGAATCATATATTTTGATATTTAGAGGTTTGCAAATGGAAGGACGTTTAGGTCTGCAGCAATTTACCCTAATATTTTCCCTCTAATTTGCTGTATTAAGTTAGCAGTAATTTAACCTAACAAATTATATCTAAAAAAAATGCATGGCACCAATTTCATTCCTATCATGTTGCCTTTATTTTTTTACAATATTTTGTACACTTATTTAATATTAAAAGAATGCATCGCACCAATTTCATTTACATCCAGAAAAGAACTAAAGATATTGATCGAAGATGGTGAAGATACCAATCAATGTGACGTCTGAGGGAGTATTTGTTATGAAACTACGATTAATGATGGAGAGAAACTGTTTCGAGACAATGGACAGAGATTTGAAGCAGCCTTCGGGGTTATCGTCGCCGTTTAGGATTTTGGTAAAGATGCGCAGCCATAACTCCTCTGGTAAATATGAATACCTTTTTGTTGCCGTCGCCGTTCTTCTGTTTGGAACACTCGATTTGGATGTTGCTGCTGCCATTGTTAGTTTGTTACGTAAGCAATTTAATATAGTCTTACGATTGTCTGTTTCTCTCTGCAAAGAAGGATAAAAGGGAGGAGAAGTAGAAGAACAAGATGTTATTGCGTGTTATATAACGTGGAACTCAAAAGAGAATTAGGGTTACCACTTTTTTAATTTTTTTTGTTGGTAATTTAGGCCCAATGGATGAATTAATTTCAAACTAGACCATCGACCCGTGTTAACACACGGGTCACATCGGAGGTAATATTTGACGGTAATATGTAACAAAATAGTTTAGATGAATGTCATGATTGTCATATAATATTTCATAATATTAAGAAGCATAGACGTTTGGTACTGTACCATAACATAATATCTGATACCATAACGTAACATAATAGGTTAAGTATAGCGAGACGGGTTAACATTTATAAGTAAGAGATTATGTTAAGTATAGCGAGACAGGTTAACAATTAATCCTCTCCAAAAAAATCCTTATTTATTAATTTTGTTAGGTCCGAAGCAACTTAACCTAATAATTTTCCTCCAAAATGCTGCAGTTCCTGATAATTTCATTCACTGATGAGTTTTTCATTCTTATCATGTTGTGTCATCATTTGTATATATCTATTGTTTCTGTAGACTCTCTTTTTTTGACAAATTGTTGTACACTTATTTAATACGTTTACAAACAGAATGCCCTAATTTTCATGCAAACTCGACTACCCTAATTTCCATGTAAACTCAGCTATATATAACAAACCCTAAACCGCGTTTCTCTCAACAAAAAAAAAACCTAAACCGTGGTAAATTACACAGACAGCAAAAAAATCATATATTTTCGCATTAATTGTTAAGTGTTAACCCTAATTATGTATTTCCTTACAACACTTCTTCAATTTGAAATTCAAAATTTTTTGTTAGGAACCATGAACTGCATTAAATTAATCTATTGCTATACCCCTTGAAAAATACACAACTCTTCAACCAAACACACATCTTCAAAATAATTAATACATTATATAAGATCTCTTCTATTATTAAATTCTATGACATATGCATATATGATATGTATTTGGTTGGAAAAATATATTATTACTTTTAGTAAATATCAAAGTGTAATTATTCTCTTTAGAGTTGTACGTGTAATTTAGAAATTCTATTAATTGAAGTGACTTTGTTTTTCATTTTAGTAGAAATTTAAAACAATTATTACAAGTCATCCTTATTTATTAATTTTGTTAGGTCTGAAGCAACTTAACCTAATAATTTCCCTCTAAAATGCTGCAATCCCTGATATTTCTCTTCATTGATGAGTTTTTCATTCCTATCATGTTGTGTCATCGTTTGTATATATCTATTGTTTCCGTAGACTTTTTTTTTTGATAAACTATTGTACACTTATTTAATACGTTTACAAACAGAATACCCTAATTTTCATGCAAACTCAGCTACCCTAATTTCCATGCAAACTCGGCTAACATAGCAAACCCTAAATCGCGTTTCCCTCAACAAAAAAAATCTAAATCATGGTAAATTACACAGACAGCAGAAAAATCATATATTTTCGCATTAATTGCTAAGTGCTAACCCTAATTATGTATTTCCTTCCAACACTTCTTCAGTTTGAAATTCAAAATTTTTTGTTAGGAACCATGAACTGCATTAAATTACATCTATTGCTATACCCCTTGAAAAATACACTGCTGTTCAACCAAGCACACATCTTCAAAATAATTAATACATTATATAAGATCTCTTCTATTATTAAATTATATGACATTTTTTTTTTGACAAATTAAATTATATGACATATGCATATATGATATGTATTTGGTTGGAAAAATATATTATTACTTTTAGTAAATATCAAAGTGTAATTATTCTTTTTAGAGTTGTACGTGTAATTTAGAAATTCTATCAATTGAAGTGACTTTGTTTTTCATATTAGTAGAAATTTAAAACAATTATTACAAGTTAATTTTTGATGTTTAACTATAAAAGTAATAAATAAAATTGACTCATGCAACAATATAATATTTTATTCTTTTTATCTTTTTTTCTTTATAATTTTTTTAAAAAAGAATGAGAAGATAATGCCCAAATAATATATTGTGATAAAATAACAGTCTTTAATTGGTTAGTTTTTCAAAACTAAAATGTAATATTTGATAAGATTCAAATGTCATTGAAGGACATAGTAAGACAAATTTGATTGTAATATTGTATCTCTAATAATCTAATTTGCTTTTATTAATCGACCCATGATCTTACAGGTTAAAGATTATTCATTGGTCTCTATTATAGTCGACAAGATCCGTGCGTCGTAGGGTCAAAAGTCTAGTAGCATATAATTATGAACATTATTTTATTTTACTTTTTAGATAAACATTAAATGCAAAAGTGTGGAGTGAAAAATTAGGTTAGGTATAGCGAGACGGATTAACATTTATAAGTAAGAGATGTTGCCAAACCATAATAAATTTTAGGGATCAGGGCTTATGTCCCTCTCTATAATAAAAACAATTAGGGTTTAAAAAAGATTTTATCATTGTAAATATAGTGAATTTTAGTTTACTTTCTTATTAAAAAAAGATTAAATATGTTTTTAATCTTTTTACATAAACAAATTTTTAGTCTTAGCTCCTTCCAATATTCTCTTTGATTTCGATTCTTCTAAATTTTAATTCATGCTTTTTTTTATAAAAGTTCACGTTTTAAGTTTCAAGCGACTTTTTTTAAAGGAAAACAAACATTTTTTCATGACATATAATTGATAATAACTTAAAATATTATTAGTTTAATAATTTAACTATATAATATTTAAGTTTTTCTTTAAAAAAAAAAAAAAGTTT
>Ga0228710_1002873_pt1 | contig 27358 bp, 17 predicted proteins | sample MedpolnodulmetaG_FD_177995 | JGI IMG/M metagenome (GOLD analysis project Ga0228710, IMG submission 177995) | Root nodule microbial communities from Medicago polymorpha collected in Santa Monica, California, United States - pink nodules | ecosystem: Host-associated > Plants > Roots > Nodule... | reverse complement strand
GAAGCATCTTGCTCTTGGTCAAGTCACGTACAATCTTCTTGTCGTCCTCCTTTAATCTACCGGCAAGAATGTGTCCTTCTAAAGCCGGCTCCATCGCATGGTTGTGAACTCCATTAAGAATGTTCAACCCCCATTCATTTGTTTTCCTACTAAGATATCCACTAACCATGGACAAACACCCACATTTTCTTGAGCCCGTTGTTGCATGCTTCGGTTTTTTTTTCCGGCACTTTATAAGCTCTACTCCTTTCACACACTAGGCACAACATTGGATCGACCAAGCTTGATCTTTGTGTAACAGTTGTAAATCCCGCCTTATTTGCTTGACGACGTGCCCACTCAAGCAATTCTTCTCTATCTTTCTGCTTAATGTCGTCTGGAAAAAAACCTAGCCGTGTCATCTTCGTGGGCATGAAGTGGGAGGACACCGGAGTCAACATTTTTAGAAGCTTCAACATGGACGGAAGCTCCATCAATGTTTGGTTTGGCTACAACCTTAGGCGGTTTGACATCTCCGGAAATTTTGACAAGATTTGGTTTTGTCTCTCCCGAAACATCTTTCGCGTTCTCTACCATTACTATAATAAAACAACACAAAAATATAAATTAACAACTAACTAATGCATAAACATCAATGCCATAATGAATTAAAACAAAAAAACAAAAAAAAATTGAAAAATTGGCAGTAGCTGCCTTTTTTTCGTTGTGAAATTTTTTCACAAGTAATCCTCGGCAGTATACTACCGAAATATATCTCGGTAGTTAACTGCCGAGGTTTTCCATGACAGAGTTCTACGTAACTGACGTAAAAACCCATAACAAATGCAAAAAATCAACAGATTAAAATGCTCAATACCTGTTTTTTTACGTCAAAAGTGTGTTGATACCTCCTATGCTTGATGCTTCAATGATTTTGGAGGAAGATTTGATGAAAAAAATATTGGATTTGGGGATTGGATGGAAGAGGAAAGAAAGTTGATGATGAAATAGTGTGTAGGGGGAGCAGGTGGCTGTTTCATCTGATGAAGCATTTTTCTCGGCAGTTAACTACCGAGGTTTTCCTCGGCAGTTAACTGCAGCCGGTTTTCAAAAACCTCGGCAGTTAACTGCCGATGGCAATTTGGTATTTTACATGTGTTTCTCAGCCTTCTGAAATGTGTGAACAACAATTTTCAAGCAAATTTATGAGGTAAAATTTTTGGTGGAGTTAGTTGTGTCACATTACTTTGACAGTAGCATTTACTATGCATAATGCACAAACTTATATAATTGAGAGACAAGAATGACCAATGGATAGAGGGATTCATGAAATTTTTTGGTGCGAGGATCCTCTCCTGTGTAATCCTCTCCAGTTTTCTGCTGTTGTTGAATCCCAGCTATTAACTACACTCTCTTTCCATTTTTTATTTTAAAACATATTCTCTCACCTCTTTAATGGATGGTTAGGATCTCACATGAGATAAAAACACTGGAGACAATCCCCTCCCCTACTATTGCATGTAATGAAGAATTAGGGGTTTATACGAGGGCCTTTGCATAGCTAGAAGGCAGAGAATATCAAGAATTGAAGTTCAAATGGATTCATTGGGAGTGATTGTGATTCAGAATTTGCAACTTGGAAACAATGACAGTGTTATGGGAAGGAACATTATGAAAAAGAAAAATCAAAGAGTTAATGACATTAAACTGGAAGGTTAGGGTCACACATGTGTATCGAAAAGCTAACAAGTGTTCGGATATTTATACCAACTTGGATAGTGAAGGTGACCCAGGAGCTACTTATTTAGAAAACCCTCCTTCAAGGATGTTTTGTTTTATTTTATCTGATGATTGTAGTGGTGTTTAGAACCCCATTTAATTTTGTTGTAGTTGTTTTTCTTTTTTCTATTTTGGCTTATGCCCACACCCTTATATATATATATAATGCAACTTTCCTACTAAATGAGTTAAGTTTACGGAACATACTAGTATACTATTGTATAAAAATAAATAATCAAAACCAACACAAATTATTTAATATTATGATTTAAGATTTATTCCAAACATTATTCTTGCATTATAATTATATATTTTACACAGAAATGTATCTTTTTTCACTAAACACATAATTGTATTGAAGTAGATAGAGTATTTCGTGAAGTAAAAATCTTAAAATTAACATAATCTAAACTCGTGTATAGTTCAGCAAAACTTAAGGAGTCTTTAGCTGAATGCAAGTAAAAGTATTAAAATACTAAAAATACTATTGTGGACGAGTACACATTTTGAACATTGTTATTTACTTAACTCTTGCCAAAAAGAAAGTTTACTTGATAAACAATTCTTATATAGATATAAATATTAATACCTTAAAAGAATAAGTATAGAAAATTGAAAAATAGACCACTAGAAACATCATCATATTACAAGCACAATCAGAAATTGCTAACTTTGCATAGTATGGAACGAGCGTCATTACAAAACTACCAAAACATGGTATTATTTCATAGAGTACCTTCCCTTTGGTTCGTTGTGTTGGGACCAATATAGACGTATTTGTATGTAATGCTCAAAATTCAAAATGTCAAACTTATGGGGGAGAAAAAAGAAAGACATGAGGGGCCATACACATTCTCCTCAAGAATCCTGCTATAGACCTCAATTTGCTGCAAGCGTTCCTTTTGTTTTTTTGGTATTACTTTCTAATGGAAAGTAATTATTTTTAGCTAGCTCATACTGTCCCTGTTTGTAAATTGTTGTAATTACACAATCAAGAATATTATTATGTACCGTTGTATACGTTTTGAGTCAAACAAACAACTCCATGAGACCATTCATCTTTCCAGCTTCATTGATCTGGGCTTAGGTTGTGACATAGCTTTCTCTTGTTCAGTAAGTGCATGACGGAAATGGCATCTATGGCCATACGGGCACACAACCCCAGCAAGGACCATCCTGCAGACCTCAGTTTTGTAGCGTGGGTGGCGGATCACTGGGCGAAGCTCCCCAATGCCATGAGCGAATTGACAGTGGTCTCCATAAGGGCATGTGCCAGTTTCCTGCCATTTGTTACAGAGCTCAGTCTTGAACATCCCCTGGTTGTACACAACCATCTCAAGAGGCTCTTCTTCTTTCTGCCCTCCTCGCACAAATACCTTTTGCTGCAGCATAGTAACACAAAATTTCAACAATAATCAATTCTTCCGAATATCAACAATCAAATCTATATAATGTCCACTGATTGTTATTAAATGGTGATGCATCTACAATCTACTTTTGCATTAATATGAGTGTCAAGGCATGACAGAGCATTTTGAATATGAATCAAATAAAAAAAAACAATAAGATGCAAAATATAATCAGTCAAGATGAAAGAAACATTAGTATGACTGTCAAGGCATGGCAAGGCAGGACATTCATGAATAGTATATGCAGAGCTCTTGACACAGTTTATCCCAAAATATATTCAATTAATTGCTTGACTGATCATCCAAGAAATTACCATTTCAAAATTGAACACAATTATTTGCATCCATTCATCTTTATATATTTTCAACATAAATAAATCAAAGCATAAATTAATAATAGAGGCTTATCCCAAGCACAAGATGTGTCCAAGGCTAACCAATGAAGATTCAAGACAATACCATAGTCAGCAGCGAGTAACAAAACAAACAACTAAATGGAGACAAACTATGAACATCACTATAAGTCTATTGAAATCTACAACAACAGCAGTGGATAAAACCATGAAAAGAGATTGAGTGACATATTTTGCATCCCCTGCATCACTTGTTACTTGTAAAACCAGTCCAACCTTTAGCCCCTTTAAAACTTAGTAAAACCAAGGTATTGATTTTGGCGACTAAAAGTTTAAAATACAAACCACTACCAACAGCACTACAAATTTCCATACATGGCTATCATAAAATATCTTAAAATTCAGAAATGTAGAAAAATAGTATATATTTGACCTCTTAAATACTCCTATAATGTAGACTTTGTATGGCTCATCAATCTTCCTAGTCTTGCTAGTTCTATATACTATTTCAAGAGTTTATTGAGAAGTGTGAAAGATTATTTAACCACCTTAATTATAATGTAAAAACTGTATGGCTGCATCAAAATTTAACTTAATTGGAACATTACACCAAGCACAAAGAACCATGGTTTTAAAATGCGGCCGCTGTTGCGGTCGCTGCCTTTGCAATATTGCAGCTATTGTGGTGTGTATTGTCGTCCTTGCGGCGTCAACTTAATTTTTATTAGCATAAATATTATAATTTACTATTATTTATTTTATGGCTCATGTATCTCCTGTTTCCTCTCTAAAATCTTTATCTCATATCAGCCATCTATTAGTTTAAAATATCACTAATTCTTTAAAATACTCTCTAAATCTATGATATAAAGATAAAGTAAAGTATAAAAATAAATTGTGTGACCACTAGTTTTCTGCACCCAATTCCCTCATTACGGCACTGCGACGCAGTTTCAAATGTGATTTATGATCACACCGCAATTGCGGCTTGATGCGATTGCAGACAATACCGTGGGCGCATTAGGTGATGCATTCGCAATTCGAAACCATATACAGAGCACATTGGCACAGAACACAGGTTAAAATGTTACAAAAAGGCTTCAAAGTGCTCATCTGTTTTGCCTCATGGCAAACTAGAGCTAATTTGGTCCTGCAACACTACTAACCAACAACTAGTATAAACTGGAGTCGAACTTCCATCTTTGCAAAAAGCACACGCAAATGAAAAAACAACCAAACTACTAGGTTCGTTACAGCTAACAGGTAATGACACAGACAGGCAAGGTTTTCCTTCATTTGGAAGGAAAATAATTAGCTACTAACCAGCAAGTCAAATTTGGTATATAACTATAAAAGCAATAATTACACATTAAATTAAGCTAAGATCACAATAACAATAGCAGCAATAATAAAAATATAAATAATAATAAAAAAAAAATAAAAAAAAATAATAATAATAAGAATAAGAATAAGAATAATAATAATAATATAATAGTAAAAAACTAATTAAATAAAATAAAAGCAATCATAACGTGCGTGTGCTTACAACTGTATCAGATTGAGTGGAGGAAGCGCGGGAGCGAGTAGCGCCTTTGGTGCGGCAAGCATTGTTGTTAGTTACGACGGCCGGAGGCGGAGCCAGCTTCAAGTAGCCATTGGATCTAACAGAAATGCTCTTTGGAAGCGAGAACCTCTCCGTTTCAACACCGTTATTCTCAATCACACTCGTCGGACTCTCGTCAGATTCGGAAGCTTCCTGCAACTCCTTGTTATTATTATTGATGTTATTGCTATTCCAATCAGCACAGTTTTCCTTTCCATCTCCAAGATTCAAGCCACGGAAACCTTGCAACACATCAAACGGAGTTGATTGAGTCTGGACGGAGGATCCGCCACCATTGAATCGGTTCTCCAGCGAAGCTTGAACGAGAAGGTTCAGATTCTTCTGCAACTCTTTGTTCACGGCACGGAGCTGTCCGTTTTCCTGCTGCAGAGCTTCAACCTCTTTGGAACTTTCCAGGAGACGACTGAGAAACATACTGTGACGATTCACCATATCCTGATGCTTCTGTATCACGCATGAGTCGTACTCTGTTCCAAGGTCAGAGTAAGGATAAAGCGAAAATCCACCGCCGTTGCTGCTGTTTCCGGCGAGCGATGATGGAAGATCATTACTCAGAGCAGAGTACAACGAAGCAAACACGCCGGCGTTCGACTGCATGTGACCGGCGGTGTTGACGCCGATGCCGTAACCGCTTTTGGATGACGGAGAACAAACGTCCTTGTTATGCATTTTGATCGGTGAAGTAATACTGCAAAATTACCAGAAAACGATTAAAAAACGTGACGAAGATCGCGATTAACAAAAATTCATAGATTCATAATCATTTCACGCATTAATCAATGTATACATTTTCATATCAATCAATAAATGTGCAAATTAAAGTAACAGTTTAACGATCGAAGAAAGATTGAAAAACCTAACCGATTCAAGAAAATATACAAACGAAATTGAAAACGCGCGCTAAAAGAGAAATGAGAAGAAAGCATTACCGATGAAGAAGAAGATGCACGAATTCGATCGAAACAGAAAGGATGAGAAACGACGAGAAGCTCCACCTTCGCAAGCAGAAGCTTCTCCAAAGAGAGAGAGAAAGATGAAGTAAAATTTAGAAAGAGAATGATATGGTTAGTTAGAAGAGAGAGAGGTGGAAGAAGAGTTTATATAGTGGCAATGGTGTTTGTTTGGTGCGAGGGAAAATCAAAACCGTCTTCAACACACTTTCTAACAGAATTCACTTTGCGATTTTCGAGGCAGTGGAATTTGTTTCCATAATTACCCCTCATAATTTCAAAGCAACCGTGCATTCATTGTGGTGTTTTTTGGGAATTCAGTTTGTGTCTTCATTGTAAGTGAAATGCATCTACTGAATAAGACCATTGATATTTAATCGGATGGTTGAGATCAACTAGAGGTTTACCAGAAAAAGGTCCTTCGCTATCGGTGTATATTCCTTCTTTCTGGTTTTATGCAATATACTCCTCTACGACTATATAGTCCTCTTACCAATTTTGTACATGCTTTATTCATGAATAAATTGTATGTTTTTTTGGTTGATTGTATAAATTGTATGTAAATGTGTTATGTGATTTACGTCAAAATCCTAATTATGCACTCACTCACGTCATAATTACAACTAAATAAATTAAATCGTGTAGGAATATTCATAAGGTTCTAATTCAACCGATAAAGAATGCTAAAATCACTAGTTTAGAAGCTGCAATTAGGTTTAAATTTCAATTTCTCTATCTCTATTTATGTATATGAGTTTTCAATATATAGCTGTCATTTTGTTGTCTAAAAAAATCGGGTAGAAATATTTATCCAAAATCATTGTCATGACAAAATTCTTGAAAGTTGAAATGATCAAAATAGTGTAGCGGGTTAAATTGTTGAGTTTGATTTACACTTCCATAGAATATGAATCAACTATTTATCTAGGACATTTTAAAATGCGGTGCATAGTTGATTTGGGAGAACTATTTTACAATGTTTAGTGCATATCTTATTTTCTCAGTTGTTTATGTACAGTGAGGTTTAATAGTAGAGAAATATTAGATGATTATCGATATAAATAGATTGTTGTACGGACAGCTCAATAATAACCATATGTATTTTGCCAAATTATTTTACTACACCCCACTTTAAGGGTATGTTTGGAACCGGTGATAGTTAAAGGAAAGAAGCACAAGAGGAAAGAAAGTTTATTGATCTTTGTGCTTCCACAATTTGGTTTCCTTGTAAACAGCTAAGAAAAGAAAGATTTATGTGGGTCTCATGTCAGAAAATGTTTTTCTTCAAATTGGTGAGGAAACTGCATGGATTGATACCGTTGATTAAAAAGTCATTAAAACCACTCAATTAAATACAATAAAATAATAGTATAGGATTAAAACAATGCATCTAACATCATTTATCAAAATATGCGAATTAAAAAAAAAATGAAAAGAACATATAAGTAAAAATATCAAACACTAAAAACTAAAATAGTTTACATTAAAACATCATTTTATTTAACTTTCTATACATATATACATACAGTATACCATAAATTTAATATTTTTTGTGTATGTGTGTATATATCAATAGGGAAATTTATGTCATTTAATAAAATAGATCTATCTTTCCTTCAACTTTCTTTCCACTTTCTTTGATACCAAACAACTAAATAATTATCTCACTTTCTACTCACTGTCATTCCTTCAACAATCTTTCCTTTTACTATCTTTCCTTTCACTTTCTTTGATCATCCAAACATACTCTAATAGTATGATGACATGTAACATATCTATTAAACTGATCAGGGCCAGCTTTGGGAGAGTGCAAGGTGCTCAACCAAGCCCGACCTCTGAAAAAAACGATTAAGTCTAATATCCACCTCCCACTTAAATAAAAAAAATATATGTTACTTCTTTTTCTTAATTCGGTACTAATTTGAGTTTTTTTAGACTCTAATTCTCCTTTCTAGACATGAATATGACACTATCAAATCATCCCCCAATTGTATAATCATTTAATCAATCAATTTAAAAAGTTATTCCATTGAAAGATCACAACAATCATTTATTTTTCGCACAAACTATTTGTTTTCCCCCTTTCCACAACAGAAGAGTGACAAATTCAAACGACACCATTAGGTAAATTTCACATGTCTTTCACTTAATTTTTTTATTTTGTTTCATGTTTAGAAGTTCTCCTAATTCTGATTTTCTAATGAAGCTTCACTACACGTTTGCGTTTTTATTTTACTGAGATCTATTTTAAAAATAGAGCTGAGCCTCCTATTTCATAGGAACGACCCTGAAACAATAGTTTTTTTTTTGGTTTTTTGTGTTTGTAAACTTTTTTTCGGTGGTGTATTAAACCGATAGTCTATATATCCATTAAACTAGGTCTATATAATGAATTCAACGAAAAAAATAATAATTTCAACGAATTGACATCTTATTTTTTATTACATTTTGTAGAGGGCTTATTTTTTTATTAATAATTATTCACCTAAAAGTTACTTTAATACATTGATAATAAAAATAATTATTATATTTAAGCCACTAAGATTGATCTAACTATGAGGAATCTTGATAGTATGCATGAGATCTTAGGTTCAACCTTCATTGCCTCCGATATACCCATAAAATAGATATATTTATTATTATTAATTGTTATCAAAGAAAATATTGACAATCCCTTATTTAGGTTTTAAAAAATGGCAGAATATTAACTTTTCTTCTTTAAAAAAATTTGCAGCAACATACATCCCACAAATCAGTTTTTTTTTGTTTTTTTTATTAAATCAGATAAAGTATATCATAATAAATTATAACCATTAGATAATTTCTATGTTAAATTGAAATTTTATCATTGAGAGGGCCAGATCAATATTCCAAATACATTTCAAGCACCAAAATGAAAATTTACCAAGGCTCTGTTTGGTAAAATGATGGCTGATGGCTGATAGCTTATGACTGATAGCTTATAGCTGATGACTGATGGCTGATAAGCTACTTGAAGTGTTTGGTAAAATTAGCGGTTCAATTAGTTGATAAATGTAAAATTACATAAAAGAACATTTTTAATTCATAATAAAGTTTATATCAATTAATGTTTAAAGTATTTAAAATTTGTTAATTTAATATTTTTATTAAATTAATTTTTAATCCCTAAATGTTAATTTTTATTTATTTTCATTTACCTAAAAAAATTAGATATAAAGTGTAAAAAAGTTTAAACGTAACGATAAGTAAAATATAGTTTGTACAAAAAAATATATAGCGAAGGTAAACGTAACGTTCTCATTTTTTTGTTGGAGAAAATCATTGTCCTTGTTCTTATTCTCTACAATTCTGATATATCACACAAAAATAATGTGTCATTTCGAAAGGAAAAAAAAGGTGACATTAAATATTGAAATAGTCACACAAAAAAACGTAACAATTGTAACGAAAAAAACTTAAACGTAAAAAAAAATCTTTTTCTATTGAGAAAAAAAAGGATCTTTCATTCATAAAAAAAATAGTATTCATATTTAAAACATATGTATTTTACTTTATAATATAATAAATGATTAAGGGTAAAAAATGGAATTAAAATTGAGAAGCTATAAGATATAAGCTCAAACGCTACTTGGAATAGCGTCTGAAAAATAGCTTATAAACTTATGAAATAAGCTATAAGCTCATGGTGAAAAAACATTATCAAACAGAATTTTTTTAGTCAAACAAACTTATAAGCTATCCGCTATAAACTTGTTTCTTGGCCTTACCAAACAAAACCCAAGTCATATATACTTCAAAAATCAACACACTCACTTTTTCAAGAGAGAAACCACACACTCAAGTACCTCTAGTTGACAAACCGGATGATCCATGCTAATCAAGATTCAATCACATCATCAAAATCCCGCACCAAGGTCCACCATATGATATTTATTTATATTGTTTATTCTTTTGAAGTACATGTGTTTGAAAAATTAATATTTTTTAAGTTCTAACAGAAAAATGATAAGAATGCAAGAAAGTTTAGAGAGCGTATTGAAGGTGCATAGTTGCGGTTAGAATAGCATTTGATTACACATAATGCTTGAATTTGAAGTTAGTCACTAGTAGCTGGTAGTCTTGACTTGGGTTTCCCATTTTTAAGTCACAAACTAGATTAAGACACTTGTTATTTACGAATAAATAGAATCCAATCATGTTCTTATTTGGAGGGAGAGAGGTTGTTTGCTTCTTTATCACATTTACAACAACCTCTTCGTCTAATCGCTACTCTATCAAAATCTTATATCAAAATGTTTGTTGAATAAAATAAGACACATCCTAAAAATCGGTCCCCATATTAATTAATTTCTCTCTCTCAAAAGCCAATAGCTAAAGTCTTTTCCATGTGTGATGGTTGTTAAGTTAGCCATACAATTCTTCTCAAATACTTTTATTTTCATAAAACAAACCATGGTCGGATTATATTTCCCTTTCATTACAGCTTTGGTCATAATGCTATTATAGCTTAAAGCTGATTTAGTTGTTATTGAGTTTTATCAAGGCCTAAGGAATATATATGTCCCTTTATTTGTCTCAAAATACAAGTGAAAATATGGCTGCTTTGTCTAGCATAGTCTTGTTTGAATTGGAACCTTATTTGCGTCACCATTCGAACACAACAGTGAGTTTTACTAAAATATTTGGAAAAAAAATTAAAATAAGTTAAGTAAGCAACATGTGTCGAGTCAGTGTCTCCGACACTCTTTAAACACCGACATTTCTTTAATACTCTTTGGACATGTGTTTGACCGTTCTTCATAGTGTCTAATGAAAGACAAATCTTCAACTTTACCAATAGACCAACTAACAAATGATATAATATCAACAAAAGATTCCGTATTTACAGTTTTATTTTCTCATGTAAAAATGACTCAATTAATAGTTTCCTTTAGGCCTACAAATGTGTTGGTCCAACTCTAATACACATCTTGGACATGTGCCAAGAGACTAAACTAACACTTTGAGGCTAATTAATATGTTAACTTTCTTGTTAGGTAATTTATATAGATATAAGATTAATATATCGACTTTAAGAGTTACTCCAAATTATTGTCCTCCATTTATTTAATTTTAATCTAAGTGTTTTAAGATTGCTATAATTGCTACTCACAATGGTTCCCATCTTATGATCTCAAATCTCTTCCTAATTTCTAGCACCTCTGTACAACATATTCAGTTATTTAGCAAATTCATCTTTTTGGATGTGTATGGCATATTTTCTTTTAATAATTTAAACTCTTTTTAGGATTTACTCAAAGTTTTGAATCTTTTATCTGTTTTAGAGGAAAGTTTGAATCTTTTTTCTAAACCACTTAAAATCCAAAATTCAGATTAATGGGATCCATGTAGAGCTTAGAATCTAGGCTATCGTCGTGCAACTCCACCACCGAAAAGCTTGTTCTGATTGGATATAAACAATGTATTATTGTGTTTCTATAGTAGTTACACTTACAAAATATGTATATAACAACCTGTGAGTAGCATGATATCTTATGCATGTATCGTTTCAAGATTCTATCTTGGACGCATGATATCTTATGCATGTTACCCTGACTTCATACACCTAAGCACATTCAACTGTCTATGAATAGTTATTACAGGATTTTGGTGAAGGTCAAATGGAATTGACCTTTCATCACAAAATTCCATTTTCTTCTTATAATAAAGTTTACCATACATGTAAAAAATGAAAGCTTCACCTTATACTAAAAATTTATGGATCCAAATCATTTGCATTGCATATGAAAAGATATAGCAGCGACCAACTATATTCCATAAACTGCTACAGTTAAACCTTATAAATAGTTGTAAAACTCGACAGAAAATGCAATAAATAGTTCAAGTGAACTCAGTGTTCGTTTAAAATAATATTTTAACATGGTTTCTGAATCTTGAATGCAACAATTTTTCGGTATATATGATACCTTTCTAATTCAAATTACATTTGAATGCTTTCGGAATATAATTTCCATGACCAATGATTATGGACAACAAGAATGAATTTATGTCAATGTGATTCATGTATAAAAAACTTGACGAGTTTCGCACTTTCCTCTTTTGATAGAAGTTGTAAGTTGCTGTAAGAAAACTATGAGATTACACCTTTTTTTCCTGAACATAATGTTTATTCTTCATTGACATTGTCTTCAATCCTTCAAAATTAGTCATACATAAAGAAATTCCGCTTTAGATCATACGAATCGGATGATGATTTTCTATTATGGTCCGATCTAGCGCTTTAATTATCAATTCACTGAAGGGAAGTGAAAAATGTGTTCAGACCTCCATTGTACTTGGATTGTCAATATCTGAATTATCAACTGATAAATCCTTCTCTAAAGAAGAACAAGAGACATCTTTGCCACCAAACATCATTCTAATTGGATCTTGATCTCCTCCAAATAGTTCCTCATAGTTTTGGAATGTTAAGTCAACGTCAGGTATGTTGAAATCGTCTCGACAAACAAGTTCTTCACATATTCCCAGGTCTTGAATATTTTGGGGCCATAACTGCAACATTGACAAAACGAAATTTCTAAACAATCAATATATAAAAAAACATGACACCACTCTATATATCAAAGTGATTAAGTTCGTAATGTCTTCAGATTTTTTTTAAACAAACACCAATTTCCAATAAGCACAACAGAATACCCAGTTTAAATTGTAAACATCTATTACAATCATATACTCATCATAAATTTTTCAAAAATGCCTTATATCAATGCAATTCATAAAATGCAAGGAACTATCATATTTTACAACAAAGCAACATTCCTCGAATTATAGTTCTCATTTATACACACGCAAAGATTGTTAAAAAGGAATTGTCCCACTATAAATATCATATATTCATGTGTGTAAGGAAAATGCTTCAGACTATTGAAGGCGAATGCAGTATGGGAAATGATATTTCAAATTATACTAATTTATGATACAATAGAAAATCAAGGCTTAGAGTGTGTAATAGGGGAGTGAGGGATTAACGAAAATAATTTCAAAATTATGGTTTAGTCGAACGAGTCCTTAATTTCTGGAATATCTTATCCCTAGCCAGAGTATGAATTTTTTTATTATTCTTGATTAGGATTACTTGACGCTTAAGTCAGTTTCTTTTATTATCAGAATTGGAAGGATCATTTGAGTTTCAGATACAGGGAATATTGTATGTCTTATTGGTAGCTTATTATTGATATTTTAATATCAAATACTGAATTCTTAGTGTTTTTAATATCAAATATTGTATGTTATATGTTCCTATTCTACAACAGTGGATAGATAAGTGTCTGACCTGGTTACTTTGAAGTGAACTTTTGCAAGTCCAGAACAATTCTCCATGCAAGGGAAGGTCCATAACTGAAGATGAAGACAAATTATCAAGTTGAGATAACCCAGAAGAGAAAGTTTCCGGATTCAGCTCCCCGATAGAATTGTCTTCTCCCAGAAGATTAGTAGCAAAATACTGCGATTTTTGTGCTTGCTGATTGAATTTTTCATCCACTTGTAGCCCATTTATCTTTGTAGAATCATCCCTCTCCTCTTTTAGCTGAAACCGTTTTAAATCAACAATCTGCTGCAGAATACTTTGTCGCTCTTGATCGCTGTACAATATCTGTCACATCTCACAATTAAACACTAAGATGTATCATAAACTTGTCTATTAAAGAAAGAAAGAAGGAAAACCTTGTTGGCTGCTCTTGGATAATTGCATTTATTTTTTATAATGAATGAATATGGCATTTATGTTCAAATTGTACAATTTGAGATGTTGATTTATTTAGTTGACCGTGGAAACAAAAACAAGAATCCTCATACTTCAACTAACATTTTAAGGAGTGAATTTCAAATTACATCTTCCTCTTTGCAAATTCCTTAGTTAAGAATGCATTAATCATTTCATTAATTTTCCCAAGATTAAAAAACACATACTTTTTCCCATTCGACAGAATACTATTAACACCTTTTTACTCAAATATAACAATGCACCACATAGTCTTATACCAATACCTCAAGATTTTGGATGAAGATAACAATGTGGAGGCTCACATTTTAGGTGGAGAATGTTGAAATCCGATGTTGTGGTCAGCATAAAAGTGTATATCATTTTCTAACTCTTGACTATTAAGCACTATTCTACTGATTTACATACATCCTCACAAGATTCATCGCTTCATTAGTACAAATGGTTTATGAGAAGGTAAATAGCTATCACTGTAAATTTGCAATGACCTAAATAGAAAATTTATAGATTTCATCACTGTGATAAGGAGGTAATAAATTTTACAAATTTGCATACCTGACCTAGTTGACTGCTGGATCCCTTATCATGTTTGTTGCCAGATGCCTTTGAAGCAACTGAAGTTTGAATGCCATTCTTGATCACATTCACATCTGTAGCAACACAAGAAATGGATGCAAAATGATCCATCTGATCGACACTGTTTTCAATCTCCTTAAATTCAAATCCCCATAGTGTTGCAAACTCTTTGGCAGAAGGGCAACCGATGAAAGATTTGACAGATCGTTTGCGATGTGGTGAAGATCCATCATGTAGCTTTTGATCGCAGTCTCTACAAATTAACATTTTGTGATCCAAGCACTGAACATAAGCAAGATCACAACAGCACGAGTTACACACAAGGGTCCGGAGATGCCGGCCGGACAACTCATTTGCCCAATGAACCTTTGCATCACAGGATAGACAAAGGTATGCTGCATCAGCATTACAGTAAACAAGTGGCCTTAATGCTGTGCAGAATTCACAAATTTTCTCCATTTCCTTTAGTTGTAAACTTCAAACATGAAAAAAAATCTGAAATTATAAAAGCTCACATTGTAGAGACCATTTGCATCAGGAGAAATCTCTTCTTACATATGAAGTTGTCCTGTGTAGGTTTATATAAAAAAAAATTTAAAAAAAAAACTCATCCATGAAAAGTGGAGTTAATAGAATGTAAAAGCATAAAAAAGACAAAAAAAACTTTACAACAAATATAGTTGCACATGCTTGTGAAACCATAACAACAATTATTAAGACCGTTTTGAACAGTTATCGGAGAAAACCAAAAAAGAAAAAGTGATTCAAAAGTTCATCCAACTCCTATAGCTCCAATTCAATGGGAAATCTGACATCCCATTGTTGCACACGTGATTAACAACTTTGTATTTTTCAAAAAAATAAATAAAATAACTCTTTGAATTTGTAATATTCCACATACTATCATACTAACCATCACTCATCATCAATGTAACACCGACATTTATCAGATTAACGGTATGTCCGATGTTCAACACCAACACAAGACACAATATCGATACATGTAATTAGTTACATTCAATCACTTTCATTTTTTTAATCACTTCAATTATTACTAGATCTGTGGTGTCTATGTCAAAAACAATGCTAGCAACACATTATCTAACACGCTTTTCTCAACACACACTCTAATTGGTTGAAATTTAAACAAGTCTCGCTAAATTTATGTGGTGTCTAAATAATTTAGTCAGATCCATTTGAATTTCAACAAAGTAGAGAGATGGTGTATTATTAGCACATGGAAGTGGTTCATAGATCACCATACATATGCCCAGATTTGAAAATCTACATCAGTGGAAATTTTGAAGTAGGCCACGACTCTTAACTCCCATAAAAATAAAAATAAATAGTAACTAGAAAGCAGTACATGCAACAATTAACATGAAATAAATTGTGAATTAAGAGACGTACCTATGATTGTATACTAAAAATAAGCAACAAGAGAAAATAAAATAAAATTGAGAGAGATGGAATTGATCCAATCCAAGAGAAAGTAAAGAAGTGATGTTTATCTTGTTTGTAAAGGGAGTGATGTTTTTTGCTTCTCTGCAGTATTGTACAGTTAGATTCTGAGGCATGAGTCATGCGTAGTTCTAGTTTTTACCCATTTTGGAAGATGACGTGTACAGTTGAGACATGGAACTTTCCAGCGTGGAACATGGATGTGGGGACCACTTAGAATGTTATCCAAAACCAAACCAAAAGTGTAGCCTGCTGTACCTTACACTTACATGTGAGTGTGGTTACGAAATCCCAAAGTTTACCCCTGTTGGACCAATCGGAGTACGCCTGTTACATCCACCGGGATGGGTCAAACAGCTAGCGTGGGTCCCACTCTCGTTTTTCATGAGATGAGACACCAAAACTTGGGGACTAATTTTATCCAACCTACTTTTTTTTTCCATGTAATCCTTCAATAGAAAGTACAAGAGAAAATTATCTCGTTAAAAGTTAAGTTAATGTATTTGGTGTATTAGCTCAAATTCATCACCAATGGACCAAATATATATCTTTTATGTTCACCCAACTTATTTTCATATTTAAGCCCAGAAAAGAGTACATTTAAATGGGGAAAGAGTGGTCGTCCATTGGTGCAGAGATCATGTTCAAAGAAAGACACATAAATTAACCGAATTCATGTCAAAGTGAAAGGAATTACGAGATTGTGCATATATGGGACAGTAGAAGGAAGACAAAAATTGTTTTGTCCTAAACATACCAACAAGTAGTATCGTCTTTGGAATAGGTGACCTAGATAGTTTGAAAAAAGTGTGTTGAGACAAAACACGATAAAAAGACCCGTGTTGTTAGATATCCTGAATAATTATCATCGAGTTACTTACTATCTGTCAACTCTATCCCGATCTACCCTAGACTCTTGATTTTCACAACATTGATAATCATCACTCCAAACCACGTGCGCACCTCATATTAAGCTGCAAAAGATAAATCACATCTAGCAAACAAATGTATTTTTAATCACTTCACACCAAGGCAAGCAACATACACAGTGAATTCCATTTGCATCCTAAATAACCCTCCTCTTATACAAATTTGGTCGAGTTAGAGCCTCCACAACAGCTGCATTGAAAAGTCTATAACTAGAGAGGGCCAACAGCTGCTAGCATAAATAACAATAATTAATGATTCTATTTTGGTGCTTGAATTTGAGTTTCTCTAAAATAATCTATTGAACAATTAACCAAAATGAATGCAAAAACCCAAACATAATGCACAACACCAATAGAACGGTTTATACATTTTCAACAACCTATGCCATACACCGAAGGAACTTCTACCTAAAAAGTGCTCCAAGACATTCCGCCAAAATATGTACTGTACAATTAGGTCTTCTATATTTTAAGAACTGGAATTGTTTTTCTCCAGTAAAAATTGATAAAAAGCTTGAAGATGTAAATCCAAAAACGAGTCCCCAAAACGTCAATCTTCCATGATCAAAGATCTGCATCAGAAAGGTGTTATTATGAGAAATCTAGAAATTCGACATATTTCCAAAATTGCTGCACGTTAGTAGCCAACAGCATAATCAATTGAAAATTTGAAATGCTACTAAAGCACAAGAGGACGCAAATGATACTCCTGAACTGCAGAGACAAGCCAATGACAAAAAGAACAATGCAACAATGCAAAGGTAATGCATTACCTCCAAAATCACATAACAATGTCTAATCAAATAATGAAGAGTATTTTCCTCTATCTGAGGCTAAGAATAAACATGTCAATAATATGCCTCCTTACAAATGATATTTACCACACCCTAAATATGAGTATTCATCATTTTAAACAACCTCATTGCACTACACCATTGTTGAAAAAATTGAAAATATTATCTTCTGGTGAATCAACAGAATGTACAAAATTCTAGCATATATCCACTTCTATTTCTAATGGTGCTTACTGCATCAGAGAAAGAAAGGTCCTTAGTTTTCTTACTTTAAAACACCACCCCCACCCTGTCATCCTCTCTATCCAGACACTTGAATACAAATTCATCGTCAGGACAAATATAAAATTATTGTGTCATTAAGAACATAAAAACCACAGAATATCATGATGAGATGACGATAATAAATATAGAATTCTCAGAAGTGAGAAGCTAGAAATTTTCTTACCTAAATCAACTTGATTTCACATGAACTTCAATAATATCATTATCTTCCATTTCAAGGCTGGCAGGGGTTTGAGATGAGCTTATTTTATCACCATCAAATGACAACACAATTTGTTTCAGATCACACTTCATTTTCTCAGCATATGTTTTAATAATCCTTTCAAACTTATCATCCTACAGAGAATTGAAAAAGGAGATTCAGATATCCAGCTAGATAAAGTAACAAATACAATCATTCGATATGACCTAAAGAAATTCAGCTCTGATAAATAAACTAAAATAAAAAGGCAGGCAGATCAGAAACATGGCCCTTATAACATTTCAAACAAACTACAACTAGATTTGACCAGAGCACTAAGAAAAACAACCACAATATTAAGAACATCAACAACATAAAGTATATATGAATCAGTACCATGAACATACGAATCTGCTTTGTTTCATCCTTGTCTTGAACAGAAATGAGAATCTTTGCTCGTTCAGAAGGTTTTGACGTTTTTTCACTTACGTCGTCCATGGAAGGCTGCAATGAATTGGAATTTTCAATTTCTACAGAATTCTCAACAGTTTTCAACATTTTTTTTGCTGATTCAGCAAAAGCAGCAAGCTCCTGCTTCTTCAATCTATACAAATGATAAACATCTTATAAGAAACTGTATGGTAAATAAAGAATATAAGCACATCAGCATAATGATAAGAAAGTATGAGTAGAATAACTTAAATTGGTAAAGTTCCAAACCAAGAATAGGCTTAATTAGTTTTCTTCACCCAACACCCTTTTTTGAAATGCATTAACACCCTTTATGAGCATATTATTTTTATTATCACATCTCTCTGTAGCAATGTTTTAAAAACGGGGCCGAACATGACAGTTCAACCGGTTGAACCGGAAATCAGTTTTCCAATTTGTTTGATTTCGGTTACATTGTAGTCTGATTGAACTCGAGTTGAACCAGTTAAATCGCAGTCGGTTTAACAGGTTAAACCTAGGAGAGTTAAGTAAACAAACAATGCAATAGCAAAAAACAAAAATTTGGCAGCTCAAAAATTCTATTAAGACTTAAATAAATGCTATCAACCTCAAATTCTTCAAAGTTGAATCCTCCTCATCAGTCTTCTTATGGGCCTTACCGGTGACCCTTGGTGGCGAAGGTAACCAATCATCATCCTCAAGGTCCACCACATTCACTGTTTCCACCTTAGTATTCTTCCCATTCTCAACCTAAACACCAAAACATTATCAAAATTTACAAAAACAGAATAACCAAACATCCTCGTACAAAAAAACAAAAAAAAATAAACTTGGAACCAAAATACTCACTACATGCTGAGATTTAGAATTCTTTTTTCTCTTCTTAGGAACAGCAACAACATCATCGTCTTCATCATCTGAGCAGTTCATCAACAATATTTTAGAATAAAATTAAAAGCAAATAAAAAAAATTAACATTTGGGGGTTTAAACTTCAATTTGAATAATCGGAATAGTTAAGGAATGCTAACCATCGAGGCACACGATATTGGGTTGAACGCGACTGTAATCAAACAAGGGTTCAAGTTCTTCGGTTTCGTCCTGCAAAAGGGAAAAAAACAAACAAAAATTGAAGATTTAAAATTGAAAGAGGAACCCTAATTATAATTATTTGAAATTGAGTACGAGAAGCTCACCGCCATTATCGCTGTCTGGATTTTGATTAAGGTTTCACAAATACAACTTAAGAAATCACTCTCCCGCTTCAAAATTGAAATCGCGTTATCTTCACCTCTTTTCTATGCTGTAAAATTTTGTTTTGTTTCTTCCTATAAAATAAAAACTATATATTTTTTTGGTACAGAAAAACTTTTTTTTTTTGGTCAAGAAACTATTATTTTCATTTTCTTGTAAATATTTTTTTTATTTCCTCAAAAATAAAATAAAATAAATTTATTTTAAAGTAAATTAGGATCTCTTCTTAAATTTTTACAATAATATTTAGAGTGAATAGAATTGTTTTTATTTTTTGTCACAAAATTATTGATATTTTGTCTTATAATTACAAGTTAGTTGACAGCAGCATGAACAATATTATGCATGAGTCGATTCAAACTCCGCAGTTCTCCATATTTAAATTATGTGACTCTCAATCACTAACCTACTTGATAAAAATATAAGAATTGTTAATCTTTCTTGACCTTAAAAAAATTGTTTATCTTTACATTTGTATCCATCAATAAATTGATTATCAGATTTTTTAAAAGTAGTTAAATAACTCCTCATTTTACTTAACTTATATCAAATAAGTTACTAAAGTTTGAACGTTAAGAATGCCGACGTGTGACATTAAACGATAATGTGTCACTTCATGTTATGTGCCACGTATGTAGTCATTATTTTGATAGAAATTGTCATTGTAATAAAAATAAATAAAAAATCATCAAATTAAAAATAGAAAATCAAACCGAAAAACCCTTCAATTATACCCTCTTCGCCATCTTCTTCCACTAAAAACTTACGTTCTATTTGGGTGACATTGAGTTCTTACAACATTGTCTCTATCTCACTCTTAACCGATCATTATATCTAATTCAAAACAATTGATTTTAATTATTCATTGATCACTCTATCTCGTCAAAATACATTAAAATGATCAATATTATCAAAATTTAACGTCAGCCAACTATTTTCCTTAAAAACTCACATTCTGTGTCATTGTACTCACTCTTTCCATTATGACCACCATCACCACAACCCCATGTTCCCCCCTTCATACCCAAACAAAAAACACTCACATTCTATAATCATTCCCATAAAAAAAAAACTGAAATCAAAATAAATTACTTCCTCTATCTTAAAATAACTAAGTCATTTGTAAAAAAAAAATTATCTAACAATAACTTACTCATTTCACTTTTCAATGCAATATTAATTACATTTTTTTCAATTATAATGATGATTAATGATAATTTCATTACTCCAAATTCAATATTTCCACTTTGCATTTATGATAATGGTAAATCCATCGATACTTGACAATTTTTCTATCTCTTTCACTTATACATTTTTTAAATATGTGTGAAACTTTCAAATTGTTCAGTTATTTTGAAACAAATGAAGTACTATTTTCTTAAAACTACCCTCTTTCACTTCCAAACAAATCATTTCTCTTGTCAGTTCTTAAACCAAAATCGAATGAATTTGAGATAAGGCACTTATTCCAATAGTTCGTAAAAAATAGACCAAACAAAGGAGGAATGATTTTCTCCATTTGACAAAATAAATAGAGTATGCAATTTGGTGAGAGATAGACACAAAAAATAGATAGTTTATCCCACCATAATTAATTATTTTATACTTTTTTTTAAAAAATAATATGTTTTTATCTCTTCAAATGAAAGAAAAAGAGAAGATCATAAATAGAGATGATCCTGACTTCAAACAAAGTGCAAAAGAATTCGAACTCTAACAGTTTAGCTTTTTGAACCCACAGTAATCATAAAATTGAACAAAGTCTCGTCAAAGTCTTTTTACGTTAATTTGAGACCGTTTTAGTTGAGTTTTATTTGAGTTCGTTTTGGTTGAATTTTTCAATAAGTTGAAGAATTATCTCTTGAGTTAAGAGGACATTTGAATGACAGCAAATCATTATAACCAGACAACTTTGTAGTGTTATGTTCTTTTACAAGATGTATAAGAGATTATCATGGGGCATGGTCACCATAAAAGCAACGGTGATGAGAAATGGAACAATTTTTGGTTTGAACGATCTCTTCTAATCTCCATACCAAACCTAATTCAAAATCATCACATTAATTTTTTCAATAAAATATTAATTGCACATTGACCTATTAGATAAGCATTTGAGCTTAATCAAGTGGTTATAAATCAAATGGAGATCGCCTAATACGATGTCTACTTAGCAGTTTAAAGAGGTTATACTAAAATGAGGATTCTAGGAAATTGCCTATGTAAATGCATAAATTGGAGGTAGGAAAATTTCATTATGTCGGTGTAGTTGTTATATGTTGTCTCCTTAACGAATGTCCTATTAATGTAGTTGCATGCTCTTCCTATATGTTTCTTATAATTTGTTTACATTTCTGCTTCACTTTCCTTCTTAAATAGAAATACAAAGCTCAAATCAGGTGCAGGAACAATGTCCAAAATAATGATTTACCTCTAGTTGATTCAGTGGATCAATGTTGCCAAACTTCAATTGATCAATTTGATGGTGTCCGAAAAATATTCAATGTTGATTATGATTTTGTTAGAAATGGAGTCAACCTTGATGGTCTTGATGAATTCAGTGAAATGTTAAAGAATACTTTAGAAGATCACTAGTCCAGTCCTTCAGAGTTTGACAGTGGGTTGTAAGGTTTGTCCCTTAATTTATCATCATCTTCAAAATAATAGTATTAATTAAATCTATGAAATCGAATTAAGCATATAATTTCTCACCATAAGATTTTTTTTATTATATGTGTTTACACGTGCTTCTGGTCGAATCTTCGAATGAAAGCTTATCATAGGGAGCAAATGAAAAACCTTTGTGTTATTCATACAAGAATTCTGTAGACATTTGCTACACATTTGCAATGACTGATTGACCTTTGTCATGGCAAAACTCAAATCATTGGCTTCCTTTTGTTTTTCTAGGAACATGCATTATCCCATGTGCTTCATGCAAGTGTATATACATAAAACATCTGCATCCTTTCAATTTGTATCAGTTTGTGGTAAAGCTATGGCTACCAAATCATAATGCTCTTTTTAATAAATTGAACTGTAAAATAGCCACCAGGTTTACTTTGTTGAGATTTTTAATATACTTTATCAAGAGAAATTTTAATTTTTTAATCTACTATATTTCATATACTTTTTGAAAAGGTAATATGATTGCAGACATTCTCGCTAAACTTGGTGCTAGAGCTCCTAGTAACTTGGTGATTCTCAACATCCCTTCGGTAATTCCTTCTTGCGGATGTCATGGGAGTTCTGTTCCATACTCTCGTGTTTGGTCTTTGTTTTATGCTTTCTTTAATTTTGACCTATTTTTCTCATGTAACCGGGAAAAAAATGACATACAACATTTTTAACTCAATTTTAAATGTCAAATTAATTGTGAACATATAATATTTTGAAATACAAAAATAAATAATGAAATCAAATAATTTTTTATCTATCTTTCAATTTGAATCTCAATTTATCTTTATTTTTGAAGTCACTTAAAAAATCAAATTCAGATTAATGATCTGAATTTATGTACACATCTAGATCGCAGTTCTGATTTCCCATATCTAATTTGGAATGAATTACCAAAAACATGCTTAACGAATACAATTATGAATGTGAACATTTCAGTTACAAATTAATAGCCACCTTCATTAGGAACGATTTTGACTTGTACTCCCAATTGTCAGGAATAAAAGTGGCTAGTGAGTGCAAACAAAATGGAGTCTCGATATCCTTGCATTATCCACAGCACAAATTTACACATATTATTATGAAACGGACATTACTCATTGATAGAACACAAACTCCCAACAATGGCTAGAATTCAATTGACTAAACTATTATTTATTTATTTTGGTCAAGTTTTCAAATCAATTGACTAAATATGTACACAAAAGTTCATATTTGTATATTGGTAATAGGGCCTTTAAACCAACGCCTACCACTAAGTACCCAATAAGAAAGTACAATAATGAGCAAACATCCAACAGCAACAGGTGTGTAGTTAAGTGTCTCAATGGTTATTGGGTAGGAAACAGGCAATGAGAATAGTATAGATATTGTGGCCACCCAAATAACTGCAATCCAACCAACAATGAATCCGTAACGACCCAAGTTGAAAGGCCCTGCAATAAATCGCTTTCGCGCCAAGGTAACTCTGAAGAAGATAGGCAGTGCATAAGCAATGTAGAGGCCAATCACTGCTATGGATACCATGGCTTCAAATGCCACTATGCTTCCAAGAGACTGCATTCAATAATAGAGTTTGAATTGAGTTAGAGAATGGCACCGATAGAATAATGCTTCGAGCTATGGCAAGAACATCAGAAATGACAAGACTAGGGCCTTATAAAATTCAGTATGGTTCGTATCAATGATATAAAAATCCACTCTTGCAATAATATAAGCTCTTAGCTCAACCAGGACTGATATGTGATCTAGAATATGATCATTGCCCTCTACTTAATAAGATATGGATAGAGGTAAAGCTTATTTATTTTTGACAGTACAGGGCTGAAATTTATTGAACAAGTCTTAGTTAGTTCCTTTTCTCTGTTAACATATAGATAACATAAGAATCACAGTTTTCCATTTTGCAAAATATGAAAGAATACTTAAATTTGCAGACTACTAAAAATGAAATTCAATAATAAATACACACCGGTAGAGCCATGCAAAAAGATATTAAAACGGAGAGCCAAACTGCATTTACGGGGACCTCCTGCTTGTTAACTTTATGCCACAATGATGACAATGGCATAGCCCCATCTCTTGAGAAAGCATAAGCCATCCTGCATAAATTTTAACCATTATAAGTAAATATACAAATTGAATTCCTCTTCTTGTATGGAATACTCACTAAGAGATGCTGGTACTGTTACCTTGAATTGGCTGTAACTGAACCCATACCACAGAAAAATATAGCAACAGCAACAATTCCCAAGCAAATAATGCCACCAATTCCATGGCCATATCTTCTCTTAAATGCAAGATAAAATATTTCAGCAATGGCGTAGCCACCAGCCTCATTATTTTCATTCAAAAGGTAAGGGATGTCAGTAACAGCAAAGGTAATTCCTAGTATGTAACCCCATCCAGCAAGAACAGATATCCCAACAGCACTGATAATTCCTTTTGGTCCATTTATATCAGCATCCCTGGTTTCCTCTGTCTAAAACAGAAATACTTAGTCTAAATCATTTAGTAACTTCAATCCATCAAAGGAAATGGATGATACAAAAAGGAAATTATACCATATGAGCTGATGCATCATATCCTGTTAGGGTGTACTGACTCATTAGAAGTCCCACGAGAAATATATAAGGTTTACTATTGATTCCTTCCCCATTGTCGCTATTGAAATGAGTGAAAACAAACTTGGCACTAGCTCTTTCCGGGGCAACACATGGAATGATAATCATAAGCACAAAAACACCTAACAATTTGTTCATTCCAATTAGATATCCCAAAAGGGTTACGTCAGAGTATTGAATTTAGGAAAGAAAGCTTAAAACGGAAGTTTCTTAGTATACCTAAAACATTCCAGAAAGCAGCCAATTGCCCTAAGAACGACAACCATGAGATTGGAAGGCTGTTTATTATACCATGCAGGACCAAAATTCCACCATGGATAGCAATAGTTACATATTTAGATCCTTCATAACCACCACCATTTTTTCCACCAGTGCTAAGAAGAATGATAACCTGAATGAGCTGTGCAAGTGAAAAATCTACACTTGTTGTCACCGCCCACTGCAAATGAAAAGAAATCAGAAGTTAGAGTGTACATTGGGTTATTGGAAACCTACATCCTACACAAGTTTGACCTTGCCGTGAAAGTGAAGGATGCTGAAATTCAAGAATATCTCTCTTCATAAGAATACCTGACCAACAATATTGAACCTGCAAAAAAAGATAAACCATACAACAGAAATGAGAGAAATGACTGTAGGAAAGCAAATATAGCAGTGTAAAAGCATATCTATAGCTCAATTGTACATTATGAATGAATTATTGCTCAATTGGTTAAGAGCATTAAAGTTTTAGCACATCTGTTTGAACATTTTACATTATAAAACTGGGAAGAACAGTAGAATGGGAAGAAATTCTTTACTGTTACGTGCCATTATTAACTGTCAATTTTGCAAGTGAACTTAATAAAAGTTCCATCTTGTCGTTGATCTTGTGATTACACTCCTAAATGATTTAGGCTAAATCATTTAAACCTCAGAAATATAGTTCAAATTGGTGTGACTTTTGTACTCAGCCAGCATAAAGAAGTAAAAATTTAACTTGAAAACCGCTATTGGAAATCTTGAGAACAGGGGAGATTCTTTGCCATTATTTTTCTATGACAAATATCTCTTCTCTGGACTAAAAGTTAATACATATAATGTGAAAATGTGACAGTGAGATAAAAAAAGGACTGTTTAATTCCTCAAAATGTGTTCAATTTTCATTTTTAATTTTATGTGCAACAAATAACAACTTTCCACTTACGGTTTACCAACTAATCATATGCTCAATTTTCATTTTGACCACCATATGCATGTGGTGAGTGATAGTGACGTTTTTAGAAATGATGAAAATTACCCTTTAGAATTTTCAAAAATACTACTAATTTTGTTCTCTAAAGTAGTCTAAAGTTCACAATAAAACAGCCAGTCAAACGTATATTTAAGGTCGTTATTTATTTTAGGAACTATAAAAGGAAATGGCAAAAGAAAATGGGACTTAATTTTCCTAATTTATACATGAAGATTGTTCCTGAAGCAGATATTGACAGCACGCAAAATCTTTTTTGCAAATTCCCAAGACACGTATTGACTCTTTCATTTAATACTATATTGAGTACTTCAAGAGTGATAAGACCATGAAAGATGTACAAGTATTACTTTCATCTGTACAAGTTGGTCCACCAAGGGATGAGTTTGTTGGCATATTAACAACTTCAGTCAGTACAGTCAACTTGTTCATTAGTTTACATTTACAACTCCAGTGACCTATTTATATAAAGGGACACTTCAAGAACTAATCATCCAACATTTAGTATAATTAGTAGGAGAAATATATAGCAGCACAACTCTAAATAGAATGGTGGTAGGTTGATACTACCAAACATCATTTCTGAGGTTCTCCATTCCTTATAGCACACTAATTAGTAATTAACCCAAAACCATTGAAATCAATATCAACAAGAAAAATAAAATGCACCAGATTTATTGCATTCCAAAGGGAAATAGCAATTTGGGTTTCTAGACACAAGATAGTCTATTTGTCCACTATCCATCCAATTACTGGTGGCAATATATAAGACAAGTATTTTTTTCAAAGTTGGTGTTGGATATTCAACACTGTTATGTAGAACATTAAGGTTATATCCTGAAAATAGTTAGTGTCACGGGTGAAGGTGAATCATTGCCACTACCAGGAATGGTATTTTATTAGTTTGTGTGTGTTATGTGGGCTGGTTATTTTGTATTGTTCTTTTTTAAGGGTCTTTCTGGTGAATCTTGTGTATGAAAGGAATCAGGATTAGGGAAAGAGAAAAAGAAAAAAAAAAAGAGGGAAAAAATGTTTGAGA
>Ga0228710_1002872_pt1 | contig 27368 bp, 15 predicted proteins | sample MedpolnodulmetaG_FD_177995 | JGI IMG/M metagenome (GOLD analysis project Ga0228710, IMG submission 177995) | Root nodule microbial communities from Medicago polymorpha collected in Santa Monica, California, United States - pink nodules | ecosystem: Host-associated > Plants > Roots > Nodule... | reverse complement strand
GAGAAGAAGAGAACCAAGAGAAGAGAAGAATTCGTACAACCTTGCAATCATCAATCTAAGGTAAGGGTGGGACTAATATTCTCTAATCTTAGGTTGTGTAATTCTAAAATTGGATTTAACATGTAGTTTTGTAGTTGTTCATGTGTAATTGAGAACTAGGGTTTAGAACCGGATTTGATGATAGAACATGTAGAATTGGATGTTAAAAGTTGTAGAAAGACCTAGAATTCATAGATAATTGATGTTCAGGTTGTAGAATGATCATAGGTTGAGTTTCCTATCAATTTTGGGATTAAGGTTGATGAAAATTGGGTTTTTTGGGTTAAAAATCGCACTTTTCGACAGAGAGCAGTGTTTGCTCGCCACGGCGAGCTATACGTCACAGAGAGCAGTGTTTGCTCGCCTCTAACTCGCCACGGCGAGTAACCTTGTAGCAGCATACCATTTTTCATGTTCTTGCGTCTTTTTCACACGTTTATGTTTTGAATTGGCCTTTGGTGTAAACATGAAAGTTTTAGATAATTTTGTTAGCTTTCCAATGGCTTTGGTTTGACGTGAAAATGATTTTTGGTTTTTGAGTTATGATGAAAATACACCAAGGAGGTCTTAGTGAAATTTTATGAAAATCCCGCATAATTATTTCTAAGTCAACCCAAAACTTGTGGATTGTCTCCAAACTTCAAAGCTTGTGTACTATGAGTTCAATTATAGTGTTTAAGAGTATTTAACCTATGTTGTGATGAGTCTAACTTTGTTTGTCATGAATAACTTTGATTGATGAACTATTACATGAATATATATGTCGATGAATTATTTTATGAATAACTTTGTTAATGAATTATTACATGAAGGTATGTATATATGTTGATGATTATATGATGTTGCAAATAAATGATGAATATTTATGAGATTATAATGTTGGAGTTGTCAAGTCGTCGATGTTGTACGTTGTTGTTGATTAAGTTGTTTGAGTCCATGCATACTCATATAAAGTTGGGGGCTTGATGCCCTGTTGAATGTTAATCATTCATATCACGTTGATTTGAGAGCCTATGCTCCACACGTTGATTTAGGAGTTGATGCTCCACACGTTGATTTTAGGAGTTTATGCTCCACACGTTGCTTTAAGAGCCATTGCTCGACACGTTGAATTGAGAGCTTATGCTCTAACACGTTGATTGGTACCACATGCATATTGCATAGTCAAGTTGTTGTTGTGTCGTTGCATTGTCGTCGTTGTTGAGTTGTTGTTGATTGTAAATGCTAAGTAGAGATAAATGAAACCTATGTGAATTATTATTAATAACAAGCATATGTGAGCTATTATTGTTGTTAACTATTGTTGTTTAGGTTATTAAATTCCGTTGATGAATTATATGCTTATTATTATTGAATGTGAAATCTCACCCCTTCTGTTTGAATGTTGCCCCTATGTTTGTAACGTGCAGATAACCAGGCTTAAATGTTGATGTGAGTTGACTCTCTCGTGTGTCGTCTTAGGGTCGCTCTGATACGTAACGGGATGGGGATTCTTGCTTTGCTTTCCATTGTTACGTATTGTTTTATGAACTATGTTGTTGAACCTTTTTGGATTAACCTTTAAGTTATTTATGTTGAGGCCGTAGTGCCAAAGATTGTTGAACAAAGTTGTTGAACTATGAATCTATTTTCCGCTGCGATGTTAAATGAATTTTGACAGGGTTGTTTTCATAAATAGCGACTTCTCTCTATTTATATTTTAAATGTAGTGTGACATTCCGTTTTACGTTGAATACTCTGATTATTTATATTATTTACATATGTTGGAAAAACGGGGTGTTACAATAAACTCACAATCAAATTTTCATTAAAGACCCTGAAATTGATCTCTCCAAAAGAAACTCGGCAACATGAACAACAAAGCTAGGAAAACACAAATATTATAGTAGCAAGTAATAATTACCTAAAACCAAAGAATACCAAACCCAACACAATACCTCTTAATTATCATTATTTCTCTTCTCTTTATTAATCTAAAATATCAAAATCAAGAAGAAACGCCCCCTTATCAGTAAATTAATACTCACCGAATGATCTGGAAGGAAGCAGAAGCAAACACCGTGTAAAGGGAGGAAGGGTCTAAGCCTTAGTTCATTTTGGGGCTTGGAGGGATCATTGTAGTTTTAATGAAAATTTGATTGTGAGTTTATGTTTTTATAAGGTTGAATTTCAGTTTTTTTTTGGGTTTTTTGGGTATGTTTAAATAAAGGTCAATGAAGATGATGAAGAAGAGAGAAAGAACAAGAAGAAGAAGAAAAGGAAAAAAGAATAAGCGTTGATGGTTCACTTTAAGATACTATAGACTTGCATGATCCAACGGTCTTCATTTTAAAATTAATATGAGGGACTAAATTGACTAACGGAAGCACGTTTGAGGGACCAAAATGAAACTTTTATTAATTAAGGGACCAAAACGAAACCTGAAAATTATTTAAGGGACCAAATGTGTAATTAAGCCTTTTTTGTAAACAAACCTTGTAAGTTGTTAACTTTTTGGTTTTGGTCCCAAACGTCAACTTCTTGTAAAAAAACGTCAACTTCTGTTAAAAACTTTGTAAGTTGATGTTAGGGACCAAACATCAACTTCTATTAAAAAAACGTTGTGCTGGCTAACAGAGAAACACGTGACACTTGCTGAGATGGCAAAACATGCTTATGTGGCCACACAGATGATAAGTGATGTGATTAGAGGGACTAAAACCAAAAATAATATTTGTATAGGGATGAAATTAAAAATACGTAAACATCGAATTTTGAAATTTTAAAACCAATCTTTTCATCTCTCTAGTTTTGCTTTCTTCTTCATATCATCTCTGCCGTGTTATTGTTTGGAGACCTGAAATAAAAAATGTTAAACTGATATTTTGTCCAATCATAGTTTGATGGATAATTAGACAATAGATCAAAAGATTCTTTAATGAATAGAGTTTATTACTTTGATATCAAAACATTGATAAATGCTTCTACTAGTAAACAATATAAAAAAAAAATGAAATTTTATTCATATTATGTAGAAAATATCTACTGAATTTTCTGAAACAATATCCTTTATAAAAGGTGAAGATGCATCCTGCTATGTATGAGGACCCTTTTTCTCGTGGTCACCAAGGTACCATGAAATTGAGATGTAGTGAAAGACTGTTTGTATCTAATAAACCCCGCTGTCCTTGCTGTGATTCACATTCTCGTTATAGAAATAAACTGCATGGTTCTGTCATGACATCTAGTTTGACAGAACCATGCACTTTAATTCCTTGACCAGAACATGAATCACATCAAGGGCATCGAGGTTTAACAGAGACATGTAGCCTTTCACTACATATCAATTTCATTATTGTACCTTGGTGACCATGAGAAACAGGGTCCTCATACATAACAAGATGCATCTTCACCTTCTATAAAGGATATATCTTGCTATGTTAAGGACTAAATCCAAAAAGTTAACAACTTACAAGATTTGTTTTAGAAAAATAAAAAGATACAGGGACTAAAAGCAAAAGCACGTGAACTTACATGGACCTTTTACACATTTAACCCTATTATTAATTATCACAAGACCATAACAAAGAATCAACATATCTAACAAAACACAACAACATTTTGATAGTTAGTCACATAATGAGTAGATCACAATATAATATATCAATATAAATCGTTTCTTTTAAAAATAATAAAAGGTAAATTAAATACATGATAAAAATTATGTGGCATGCCGAGGAAATATATAAAACAATATAATCAGTCATTCCCTAACCAGTGTTAAAAGGATATATCCTACAAATGCATAGGAAAAAATGAACAAACCTTGGTGAATGTATTCCACTTCATTGTTCAGTACCAGTTTCAATTTATGACTACGAGGCCATTGGGACCAATGAAGTTGAACCAAGGCCATTTAGCTGAAATCAAAACAATTCCAAGTGTCAGACATACACATGTTACGTAGTATCAAATTATATTCATTTTTTTTATCCAATACCGAAAGCAACACTAGTGAGAGGGAAAAGTCAATAGTATTATATGATATTCAAGTTTTTTTATCCTCTGTTGTGGATATTAAAATCCTTTTGCTTCATAAATAATTAGTTTTATTCAAGAGAAGTAGTTTTGATGATCAAGTTTCTAATTAGACAAATTATAATTGATTAAATATTTTTTGATTTCATATATATGATTAATTATCAGAAAACTATAACAAAAAATCAATAGATCTAACAAAACAGAAACATTTTGACACTCAATCTTATAATGAGTAGGTGACAATTAATATATCATTATAAATCGTTCCTTTAGAAATAAAATTAAAAAAGTAAATTAAATACATAATAAACATTATGTGGCATGTAGAGGAAATCATAAAACAATATAATCAGGCACTCACTAATCAGCGTTAGAAGGATAAATAGAGCCTTCTTGAGCTTAGCTCAACTAGTAAGGACAATGCATCATGTATGGAAAGGTTCATGGTTCAAATCCTGACCACCACAAAAAAAAAAGGATAAATAGACAAAACTCCTCAAATTAAACGATCAAATCAAAATTTAAATAATAGTGAACAATAAATGAGATTAACCTCTAAAAAAATAAAATAAAGAGGATACATGCATAATTTTTACCTTCATTAAAAAGAACACAAAACATGTCTTCTTTCTTTCTTTCTTGTTGCTCTTGGTTCTAATCACATAAAACACATTCGTTCGAGAGAAAAAGTTGTATGATAGTCCCTAAATCGAATTTTTTCCATCGCTTGTAGATCTAATAGAGGAAAAATAATACAAAATTTAATAGGAGAAGAAAACCAACAAAAAATGCAATTAAAAAATTACATAATCAAATGAATGAATTATTGCTCGAGGACAATGAAGTTTTACTTGATATATGTATGTCTAATACATCATTGTTATAAATTCAATCATTTAAGTATATATGTGTGAACAGGTCTTACATATGTAATAGTGATAAATAAATAGATTTGTAATGAAAAATCACTTTACCGATTCTCTGTAAATGCAAGATATCAATGTTATAAAGAGATGAAATTTGCAGAAACGGCGCCGCTAGCTCCATGGAGTTGTCAAGTGAGCATCCCTCAACCTTTATAAGGGTTTTATAGGGGAAAGGTCAGGGTTAGGTTTAATTTTTTAGATAAAAAAAAATTACACAATTTATATTTAATTCATTATGTCAAAGTGAATTTCACATGTAAAAATAAAATAAAATTACATCTAAAATATTTCTTTGACCAATTAACCCAAAAGTATTAGAGTATTTATTTTGTTAAAAATTTAATCAAAATCATAAATTTAAATTACTAAGATTTGGCTAAAATAAAATATTACTCCATTCGTTTCAAAATGAGTGTCGCTTTAGCCAATTACACACATATTAAGGAATGGAATAAAGTAGTCAAATGTCATAGCAATCTTACCAAATTATCCTAATCAACTATTGGTTTGTTTTTCATTAAAGAAAAAAATAGGCTAAAGATTCATAGACACCTCATTATCCCATGCACACTTCTACCACTGCCTATGTGGCAATTATTTTTTTGTCTTATTGCACCAAAATAATAAAAAATAGAATAATAAGTCTCTCTCTCTCCAAAGAACCTCATCGGCCCCTCTTTCTTCTCCGTTGGCATGCCCCCACCACCGCCGCTCCTTTCACCGGCCTCACAGCCCCCTTCCACCCCATCCATTTCTTTCTGCTGCTGCTACATCTGTCATGTTTCAATGAATTTAATTTTTAGATCTAAACTAAGCTAATCTTCTCCCTCTCTCATCTGTGTTATCTCTCATATTTGACCTCTGGAAATCATTTTCACACAATCTCCTTACGGTGACAATGTTGGTTGATAGACGGTGGTGGACGAAGGTGGTCGATGGTGGCCAGATTTGCTGATGACGGCTTGAGATTTAAGGGCGACGGCGGTGGTGGTGAGATTTGAGTGGGAGGACGGCGGCCAACAATGATGAGAGATGACGAGATGGGTGAAAGATGGGTGTTGCCAAAGACGGTGGCCGGTGAGGGGAGAAAAGTCGGGAGAGAGGGTGAAGGATCAAAGAGGGAGAAAAGAGTGGGGTTGAGAAAGTTGCAGAGTTTAGTTGGACAAAATTACCCCTCGTTTTTTGTTAATTGACAAAATTGCCATGCCATATAAGATGTGTATAGAAGTGGTTTGCCACATGGGGGTGTTTGTGTATCAACACTCAAAAAAAATAATACATTGGAAGTAGTGTAACATCGTATTAATTGAAGGGTACAATTGAAAAGAAAAAGTTATTACTCCATTGGAAACTGAAAGTGACATTCATTTTGAAACAATTTTTTTTAGCTAAAACGACATTCATTTTGAAACGGAGGGAGTATAAAATTCCTAATAAAACCCTCCTGCATCAGTCTCCTCCACCTGTGAAGAACTCGACCCCGAGTTCTCATTTTGATAAAGAGCTTCCCATGCATGTTGACTCCTCCAATGAACAAGAGACCACCGCCCTCATGGATCCCATTGAAAAAATGTAGTAGCATGTCGAATACTTTCTAGATCCATCATTTTACCCAAAGTAAGACCATGTAATTGCATGCTTCCAAAAGACATATTAACATCCTCCTCATGGAATGAATGGTTTATGGAATATGGTGTTGGAATTAGCATAGACACTAGCATTGCTTGGCCATAATCATTTCTCTCACGTTCAATGCTCTCTGCTTGCTTGAAACATTCTTCCACACTTCCTATGTGTTCACTCCATAGTGACATTCTATAATCGTGCACCTGGCCATGAGGATGAGATTGTCTGGTTTCCCAAGTATGATTAGGCTGATATGCTCCCATTGCAATTTCAGTGTCTCTAGTGCCTTCCATTGGTCTTTGGCTTATGTTGACAGATCCCATTAACACGTATTCATCATCCACTATCATTCCTTTTGAATGAACATAAATCATGAATCTTTTGTTCTTTTGAATGAGTACCTGAGGATTGTTTTGTTGTGTAGGTTTTGCAACATTTGAAATGTTTTCATTATCGGAGAGCTCGGGATAGCCAAGGCAAAAGAAATTCAAGTAATCATGTGGTTCATACTCATTTTCAAGTCCAGCCTCCTCTAATGCCTTGTAAATTGTTCCATACATCATTTGCATTGTTTTCAATTGCCAAAAGAGAATCCACTGAGTAGATGTACTTGATTGTACACCTTCAGGCCACATAGGAATCAGGATATACACACAAAATCTCTCTTTCTGTTTGATTTTGTTGGCTATTTTTAGCGCAATTTCCATCAGAATTAAATTGTGTGCACCGAGGTCTTTGAAAGAATCCCGATTATATGACGAGCCAAGAAAATATTGATTCTCAATATAAATGAACGTCTGCGCTTCTCTGATTGCTTTGACATATGCAGATTGTATGCTCGTGTCTATCATTACATTCTTTCCACAAACTAAGTTCCTTTGTATTTCATCTTTCGGTTGTTTTGGAAATCCTTTCACAGAATTGGAATCAATCGAATGGAAGATATATTGCTGAGACAAATTTGCAGCTGCAACAAGAGCTTCATCTGTGTAAGGAAGTTTATAATGTGACTTATATGTTCCGCAGAGGCCTTTAAGAATTTGTATGGTTTTTTCAACAGAAGGTTCAACCACTTTAACTGGTTTGAAATATTCTTTTTAAGGTTGTATCATTTTCCATGTGCATTCTGTGCTCATTCACGGTTGTAGAAAACATACATTGAATTACAGCTCTTTCAAGGGCAAGTTTCAAATTGTATGCAAAACTGCAAGCCCCTGATATTGCTTCATCAAATATGTAATGAACTTCTTTCACAAAAAGTATCACATTACCACTTAGTTCCATTTCCTTGAGTAAACACTTGATTCTTTCCTCGAAAGATCCTAAATTTCGCAGTACGAAAGCGTAGGTTAGCAAGCGCTAAACATAGATTGAAAAGAACAAGTTTGCAAGCGACAAACTTGTGAAAATAGGGTTCCGGAATCTTCCAGAAATTGAGAGAAAATCTCAAATAATTTTATTGAATCCAAAAAGTGTCTCTTAGGCTGCATAATGTTCTGTTTAAATAGCAAAAGAAATAACAAACTCGTGGGCCGAAATAAAACAAAACGAAATAATAATAGAAAGTTCTAAAAAATTACTAAAATTTGGCTAAAATAAAATACTATAAAATTATTAATAAAACCGTCCTCCATCATATTATTATTATTTGTGTGTATTATTTCGAAAAGATAATGTCAATTTTTTTTTTTAGGGAAGATAATGCCAAACTTATACATCATTATTTGATAACATGACAGTGTATGGCACAAGGCCATCAAGGCATGTGCCTTAGGCCACGTCCTATATAGTTGATCTGTTCAAGAACATAGTCTCTGGATGAACCAGTTGCGATATTTGTGCGAGGTAGGACTGGTACGGTGGAGAAGGCGATCTAATGAATTTTTTGGCGGTAGTTATGGCAAGAGACATCGATACTTGCTTTACAGACACACGCTCTGACGCCTAAGTCAGTATTTGCTTGACATAAGAGAAATTATCATATTGTTGTTTTGATATTATGTGATTGGGTACATGGCGTGGCAGAGGTGTCACACTTATATAGACACCTAGGATCAATAATGATTGTTAGATGTTATGATTTTACAGGTCATCATAGGAGCTCGTTCCGTGTTGTGATGAGCTCATATTGCTTAGTGTGAACACCCTGAAGAGATGTAGTGCCCGTTTGCGCGTGTTGTGATGAGCTCATATTGCTTAGTGTGAACACCCTGAAGAGATGTAGTGCCCGTCTGCGCGTGTTAGATAGATGTGTTGCTGTCTGATCTTAAATGGGTCATTGTTGGACCGTTGTAAACCTGAGTTCCAATTCGAAACAATAGTATATACTTGATACTATTACTAAACTTTTTTAAGGGATACTTAGGCCTTAATTTTTTCCAATATAAATTAAAAATGAGAACAAATTCTTGAAATATGGGAACTAGTGTATCATGGTGTTTAGTGAGAGTAATAAACAAATTGTTTGTCATTTTGAAAATTTTATTTACCTTTGCATTTTAAGAATTGCGTTTTAAAAAGTTGGGAAAATTTAATTACATTTTAAATGTTTTTCGCTCACTATAGTTTCTTCTCGATTTAAAGTTATTTCAAAGATTTTAAGTAAATTGCAAAAGCATAAAATTGATATCAAAATATTATAGTACAGTAAAAAAGGACTTTATAAGACAAAGAAACATATTTTTTAAAAGAGAATCTTATATGTATAACACAAACACAATGATGGTATATAAATATTTTGAGAGTTCGTTTTAAAAAAGTCAAGTATCTTTAAAAGTTTAGCATAAGGTCTCAAAATTCCTAGAGACAGTCTTAGGTATGGATATTTAGTGAGTCTCACTTTAGAATTTATGGATGAAAGGTATATTTAAAAAATATAATTGAGTGGTTTACATAATTGAATTTCAAGTTCATTGAATAATTAATATATCTAATTTACAATGGAAACTAGATACATTAATTATTAAATAAATCTAAAAAAATTATTTTCTTATATATGAGATCAGAGGGAGTATATTGCATGGAGTCCATTTATACCGCTAATCTGGGGCAATGTTTTTCCTACTTGTCATGCCATTAAAATTTCGTTTATCTATTTTCCCTAAATTTTGGTTTATATTCAATCCATCTCTCTTTTTTCCCATGGACATGTAATATTTTATCCATCATCTACTTTTGTCCTATTATGTTTGCAAAAACAAAAATGAAGATAGAATTTAATATCTATGACCATTCTCCTCTCTACTGTAGAGACTTTCCGGAATATACTTTGATTGATACGAGGAATTTGTGTAAATTGCAAGAATAACTTGTACCCTTGTCACATGAGCAAATGACATCTTGTCTACACATATGTAAATTTTAGTATGGACACTATTTGTTATGGTCCAGCATAGATTATAAAATTAATTACATACATTACTAAATAAGCTCTAAATAAACTCTTCCAAACACTTCCTAACCATTACAACTATGACTATGTTTGGTAAAAAAAAACTATGATGACTAATAGCTTATAATTGAAAAAGCAAGCTTATTAAAATTAAAGTGTTTGGTAAAGTTAGTTATCGAAGTAACTAATAAATATAAAATGACATAAAAAGATATGTTTGTTTATATATTTTTTATAAATTATATATGTAATTTTTTTTACTTAATGTATTTTTTAAAATATTCAAATTTATTTGAAATTATTTTCATCTTCACAATGATAAATGTGCTTTATGAATTCAATTGACATTTTTTATTCAACAATTTTTTATTTTTTGACGAATTTTATTTAACTAAACTTGTTTCACTATTTATTTATTATATATTTTATTTAACATTAAATATCATATGAATTACAAGCAAGGTCATAAAAAAAGTGAACAACAAAATATAGAAAACTATACCACGTTAAGCCATAAAACTTGGGAACGCGGGTGGTTTTTTTTATTTAAAAATAATAAAATTAAATTAACAAGGTTAAAATTGGAAGAAATTATAAGAAGCTATAAGCTTAAAAGCTACTTAAAATAGCTTTTCAAAAAAAGCTTGTTACCAAATATGTCAAATTTTGATCCAACAAGCTTATAAGCTAATTCAATAAGCTATAAGCTAGCTTCTTGTTGTTACCAAACACAGCCTATATGTAAAAGGGAGACATAGTTGGAATACCTCAAGATTAAGAGACAAATAATCCAATGTTATTGTAAAAGCTACATCAAATAACTTCAATACATCAACCAAATCATATTTAAGGATTTGGACATCAACCATACTGGTAAATATAATTGTCCATCTATTGGCCTGAAGTTGTAAATTATGATGATATACAAATTATTACAAATGATAAAATAGGTAATATAATCTGGTGTGGCTTCTCGTTATATGAAAGATAAAACCTTCCCTCTAGATCCTTACTTTGTATCGGATGTCCGAATACCATAGCGCTTGAAAATTTCTCTAAATCCATATGGACTGACATCGTAGTTGAACTGCAAGTGCGCAAAGAAACGAAAGTCTGAGAATATTACAAAACTTCAAAGACCAAGCCTTCAAAAGATCAAGCCTTTAAGTGTTTCCACTATCCTACATCTTATTTAAGTCAATCCTCCCATTTTTCTCTAATGATGTAATTTTTAAGCAATCCGCACTTTTTAACTTTTATTTAACTTTTAAATGAAATAACAATTTTGAGTAAGAAATTTTGTTTTCAAATGTTCCTTATAATGGAACAAGGCTTAACTTTAAGGAACCCTCCATGCCGCCAAGTGGATGAACTCTAATGGTAAGAAAAAAGGACTGATTGCATATCAAAAAACATGTGATGTTTCTCTTATTGGAAGATTAGATTAATACATTCATTACCTAGGAAAGATTCATGTTAAATGTTTTATATCTGCTTAAGAGAGATTTGTCAAAATACAAATAGTCATGATCAGTACAGTTTGCCTGAAAAGGGAGAGGAGACAGACACTTACCGGCATGACTTTCACATTGTATTTAGTAATATTTGGATCAGCTACCCTTCCCTGGTTAGCTACCTGTAAAAAGAAGCACAAGTCTCAAATAACAATACACATTTCCATTGAGTAAATGAAAAGGTAAAACTGTTATAAAAAACCAAATTATTGTGATAGAATCTGTGCATTTTGCTTAATCATGCTATAAGAAGAAACATTAATACAATTTCAGCCCATTGGCAACTTAGGCACCAAGGTTTATAGACTGTAGTGAACAGAAAGGAATACCATACATGTGTAGGACTGTGAAATATTTCAATGAATGGATACTCCTTTTTCTGTCGACTTATACAAAACCCAGGATATTTTGGACATTCAACCTGCAAAGCATCAGAAAATTAACAGGTCATCAATGTGGCATAAAAATGCTACGGAATGTACAGATAGTAATTAGCCAAAACCAAAGAAATTAATAGTAAGAAACAAGCAATAGAAGTACAGAAAAAGGAGCACGATAAAAGATAAATTCCACTGTACGCCTAGTGCCTATATTCCTAAAAGTAAACTCCAACTCATTGCAAACTAATGAGCACATTTGTCTATGCTTTTGTGATCTATTATATGAGACAGTTGAAGTGCTTCACATGAATGATATATAGATATGATATGACTACCAAGTGTCAACACAAACAAGTAATAAGAGATCATTACTGAAATAACTTACACGCATAAATTTTACGTTGGGATAAAACTCAGCAGCAGCTTCTTCCAATACTTTGTCAAGATGTTCTGTGTAATTCCCCCTGCATTATTGAATAATGAGAAGTTATTCCTAAATCAATTAACCTCGCTACTTTTCTTTCTCATTGAGACCTAAAATGGTTTCAAAGCAAGAGAATTCAATAGCTGACTCTAACTAGATCACCTGATAGTGAAAGCAACAACTACAGGAAACCCTTCATGAAGGAGATTGACAAACTCGCGCTCGGAGGTAAAATGAATGACCCGTGATGGTCCAAGATCCTTTGGATAACCAGTATAGTACCTAATATTATCACAACAGTTCAAATAAATTGATAGAAGACAAACATGATAATAGACAGCATCGGATGAGGTAAACTTATTCCAAGAATAACGCACCAGGGCATTGTGCAAAGCACCTATAATCTAATTTATATATTTATATTATGTAAATTATAGTACCGTAGTAATCCCTACTGAAATTTGTCATTAATATACAATGATTTGAAATGACATTCAATAGATTTATAATCATGACTGAACAATTCTTCAATCAAATGACAATAATAAGTTTGTAATATTTAATCAACAAAAAATTGCCTAGAGGGAAAAATAGTATTACAATGCAAAAAATGATTGACCTATACGGCAGAATGATTAAAGTAAAATACAGGTGTCAGAGAAGATTGATAAAACAATACAGCAAAGTGACAACAGTAATTGACATGGCCATACTTGCAAGTTCCCCGAAGATGACCAATCATTCGGTTGAAAAATGACGAATCTTCCATTTCAGAGTATTGCAATAGGTGAACTATATATCTAGTTCCTGCACTGTAAACAAATGTTATATCTAGGCCTTGATTACATTAATCCCATCTACTCTCTTATACTCAGATAATAACCAACTAATCAAAATTTCACAATTCAATTTGTTCCATCATCACTAGCTCAAAATCAGATAACCAATTAAGCACACAATAATCATGACAGTGCACTACCAATCTCACTAAAACTAATCTTGCTTCAGTTTGGCTCTATTTGAATAAATAGCTTAGTCGTTTATCATGATAAACACTTGTGTATAAGCTATTTCTATAACAAAAGGTATAACAAAGTTAAATTATTCCCGTAAAAACTACAAGCTGTTTTCATAAGCTATCTTTAAGAACTTATGACAATAAGCTGAAAACAACTTATGAACAGAAATTCTCATAAGCTGTTTTCATAAATTCTCACAAACAGTTTCACAAGTGTTTATTTCACTATATAAGATCAAACAAGGCAATCCAAACATACCCTTTATCTACGATCAGTGTCGTGTACACAAAGTTTGGTTGAAGCATTTTATCAAACAGTTAACAAGCATTATACTATGAGGCAGAAAAATAGTTAAATCATTTAGGTTTATCAATGGAATCATCTCAAAAATGTAACAAATCAAATCAAAGTTCGTTACTAATTAATTATCAATGAAATGAGAAGCATTTAGTTGAACATTTCAGTGACAACAAGATAAAAAACTGAGAACCCAAATGAAGTAAAATAAATATCGAAGTTTCATTGTTGTTATAATGAGAAACGAAACATACTGTGCGAGAATTAACTTCAAGCTTCGCAACTCAGTTCCAATGGCGCAGAGAAAAGAGAGAAGAAGGGATTCTCGTTTTGTTAGAAAAGAAAAATGGAGAAATACTGAAATGGTGGTTTTGATGGCCCGGTCGAAAGTGGGTTAGTTTCAGTTTTCGGTTCAAATAAATCAAACCGAACTGAAATTGGCTTAATAAATTAATCAATTTTTATTAAATTGGTTTTAAACAAGGAAAATGCTCTCCTAAAAAAAACCATTAAAAGAAAGGCAACTAGCCCATGCGGTTTAGTTTGGTTTACAAATCATAAAGACTCCTAGTTGCAATAACATCCTAAAAACAACCTATTACACAATACATCATGACTTTTTACTATAAACGATGAAAAAACATACAATAATTATGATGCTTGAAATCTCAGTTATGTTGTTATCCAAATCATCATATTACGGTATTTTAAAATTCAACTATTCATATTAGTCATATGTTTGATACTATTTTTATACTTCATCCGTTTTAAAATGAATGTTGTTTAAGGTTTTTATACACCTATTACGAAATGCATTAATTAAAAGAAATAATACTAATCAACTATTGGTTTGTTTTTAATTTAAAAAAATAATTCTATGGAAGTAGTGTATATAGTATTAATTGAAGGGTGCTTGAAAAGAAAAAGTTGTTATTGATTTGGAAACTGAAAAGTGACATTCATTTTGAAACAATTTTTTCTAACTAAAACGATACTCATTTTGAAACGAAATGAGTATTGTTTGAGTCTTTGCCCTTAAGGCTCAATGCACCAAATAAAGATACTGGACCCTCGAATCAAAGGAAAAAACACAAGACCTTGACTTTATAAATATTTGACTATTACTTTTCTCACCTTGTTGCATTCTCGCACACCCAATTTTATCCAAAAATACCCTTTGTTCAGATTATATAATCCAAACAGAGTTAAAATTATAAAATCAAACAGTATAAAAATTGTTGGAAGACAAATCACTTTAGAGATGTTTTTGTAGTCTTAGTTAAAACTACATTTTGGATTATATAATCCGAAAACCTTAAACCAATTAGGACTATATAATCCAAAAGTGTCAAAAACCTCGTAAAGGTGAAATTGTTGTGTAAAAAAAGGCATATTTCAGATTATATAATCTGAAATGTCATAATAAATTTAGGATTATATAATTCAGAATGTATCGGAACAGAAACAGAGACATTTTTTTCTCTGTTTTTCATTGATGCATACAGATTATATTTAATATAAATGCATTCATGATTAAATAAAAAATAATGATGTAATGGAAACTATATTAAACAACACAATTTTCAAACGTAAAATCAAAAACAAATTATATGTACATTACAAACCAAATATTCAAACATAAAATTCAAAACAACAAATATGTTCAAAATACTACAACACTATAAAACTAAGCCCTAGGACCCCTACCATGTCTACGACGATAAACCCATCCTTCATGAACCTCCGCAAAAATTGATTCCAAACAATTCCATTCATCAGTCCATGTCTCCACCACACCACTGACCAAGACGGGTAAAATATGGTCTTTAATACGGCCTAACCTTCCGGTCAGCTCTAGGCACCCATGCTTTCCCTCTTGCTCAACAATAACCTCATCACGGGCCTCCTACTCGGCTCGCCTCAGGATATGAATAGCCTCGTCCGAAAGTATGAGGTGTGGATGTGAAATTGAATAAAACCATCTGATGTAACCTTGTGTCGCCTCAACACTAGTAATAACAGCAAGCCCCAAGTCCTGATCTGTGAGCATACGATCAAGATAATGCATATAGCGGTAACTAATCTCCGATAAGGTCATCTTGGAAGATGCAGTGTCACATGGATATCTTAGGACGACCTAGACAAAACCAAACTGGCGAAGCACCCGCTTTAGCAGATATCGCATCCAGAGTAAAGACTGACATGCCTGAACGGACATACCTGACGGTGTTCAGTGTATGTGAACGAGTAAACACCCCCCAAATCCTACTTATTCATATGTGTTCTATAAGGATCAGGTAAAACTTGACCCCTCACCAGGAGAAACATCATGACACGTGGATGGTGATGGTCCTTATATCCAACCCATGCATCCCAGACAACTATACCCCAAAAGTGTTGAAATACCCAAACCTCCAACAAAGTCAACAACATATAAGCATACTAACAATCAACATACAAGTAGGGTTGGAAATGAGTGGAGTCGAGTAGAACTCGTATGAGATCGACTCGACTCGATAAAAATTGGTTCAACTTGAAACTCGACTCGAGTTCGATACAAACCTTTTTTTTAACTCGAGTTCGGCTTGTTTGAAGTTCATGAACAACTCGGTTCAACTTCTTAGGTTCAACTCGATGCTCGAGTAACATAATTCAAAAGTATTTATTCTCAAAAATCCATATCTTGACCTTTTAATTAATTTAAATGAAAAAATTGAACTATGGACAATGTTTGTCTTAAGACTACATAGGAAATTTTTTTGTAGTGCCGTGTAATACTCCCTCCGATCTTTTTTATAAGAAACATTATGAACCATAGCGGCGTAGTAAGTATACATGCATAGATGCGCTTCAGTTTTAAATTGCCACACCACTACAAAAATAAAGAACAAAAAATTAACATTAGCTTCACAAAAATCAGAATAATACATGGAAAAATTTAACAATAATTTTCAATAATTAAAACAACATAGAAATTCAATTTTCATTAAATAAAAGGTGTAGCGTCTTACCATTCCATCAGCTGACATCTTGGCCACGTGAACATGATACATGGTCAGCAAATACAAGTCATATGGGCCACCAGGATAGTCCTCTAAATGCTCTAGCTATGGCTCCACCTGCTGCTCAGCATCACCCTCCACCTACACCTCCACCTTTCCCCCCTCTCCATATGGTATTGTGGCTCAGGATCGTTCCGCTGGATGTTCCCTCGCCATCAGCACGGCGTGCGCTCCTTTGCCCCAGCCACCACGACTGTCACTACCTTCTCATCTGTCATCCTCTCCATACACTCTCGCTCTAACAGAAGCATGCATCGCTTCTCTTTGACCCCTGGTGCCTTCCATACCTGTAACATGCATAATCAAGTGTACACACATTTAACAGAAATCCAGGAAACTGCCCAAAAAATTCCCACTAGTACACTGTTAGATCTAGTAGACTTACAAAATCAAAGGGTTCTATTTTTGAAAGAAAGATCAAAGGGTTGAAATTAAACAAATTAATAAGGTTTAGAGTGAGAACCTATATAGTTGATTCGGTAGAATACATGTGATTTGTTCTACTCATTATTTTCAATTTTCAAAGAGACTAGTAAATTTTTATACTAAGTATATGATACTTCAATGCCATTATTTTCGGCAAGCTTCAATGAATTTAATTTAAACCCAACATGATGATGATACAACATCCTTAGGGAGAATAGAATGTAATGTAACACAATATTTGTTTATTGTCCGATTTGAACGTAGATGAAATTAAAACTAATTAAATTTTGCATAATTGTGTATTTTTAAGTTATGGTTTATTTTGAATCATGCTTTTTAAAAATTTAGCAAATGAATGTTTTAAAAATTTTAGCATATTTTTTAAAAAATATTAACATAAGGTATTGTGAATGAATAAATGAACATAGCATATTCTACAAAATGCATGTTTAGAGGCTTAAAAAATCATCTCTATCAAGAATTGATGTTTTGTTAGTTTACCTTAAACCAACCCAAGTTAATTCACGTTGGAGGTCAACGTGATTTAACTCACGTTGGTTCTACCGAACGTGAGTTAACATTGGAGTTATTTTAGGAAGTTTGAGGTGGGAATTGACAAAACTGTTTAGGATAAGAGTAGTTTTCCAAGATTTTGGGTTAAAAAATGGCCTCAAAGTAAGGTAATTTAGCTTTAAAAATTTAATATGACATACTAATGATCAATATTTATCTACCTTAGTTGGCAAATTTTAAGGCCTCAAAACCTTTTGGTTCTAAGTTCAAATATTGGATTCAAGAAAACTTGATTTATTATGTGTTTAATAAGCATTGTGTTATATATTTTTTTATTTCCAAAAAGTCTCATTATAAAATTTTCTTTAAGCCTCTTGACATGTTGATCGATACAGACTCTAGATATTAGAAATCAGTTTAATCTGTGATATATTTGTTTTGCAGAGGTGTCTGTCCATTAGATTTAGGTTCAATTGCCATGCTAAGCCTTACTTTTGTATTATGATGATTTGAGAGCTCTACACAGAGCAGTTACTAATCCATCCTGATGGAGCAAGGCTTACCGTGGCAACAATTTTAGCGCCCTGTCCAAGTTGGATAACCTCGGGTGGAACATGTACTTACCAAATATTAATGATGTAAAAACTATGTAGAAATTTATCAAAGAAAATCAAACAAAGTGGTTTACGTACTTTTACAATTTGCTCGATCTACTAAACGTATATAATATATCTGGATGTTCAATAAAAACTCTAAACTAATGCAACAATTAAAATGGATCTGAAGTGCCACACTAAATAAACAAGTATGAGTGTAAGGCACAATTTTTTGTCTGGAAGCATACTCATTAATTGTTTAATTTTGATACTTAACATAAGAAACATGTTCTCCTTTAAATTTATTATTGTTAATTAATCTTGAAAAGTCATGAATAGACAAACATCTATTATAATTAAATAAATTAATATATGCAGCCACCATAAATTAATGTGTTACAATACGGCATATGCTGCATACATATGTTGACCTAACAAAACAAATATGAAGTTATGAACCATGTGCTATGTTAAGCTATAAATACCTCAACATATCATTCCCATTTCTTCATTGAGTTATTTTCCCTGTATACTGCTATAGCAAACCACTTCACATCTTAAAAATATCCCCAACTATAATTTCCAGAATGGTAAGTATTTTAATTGAAGTACAAATAAATACGGTTGTTCTAAATTTTCAATATATATTATTTCAATGTTCTCATCAATCTGCACTTTAACATTTTCAGGATGTTACATATGTCAAACAAGCTTTGATATTTAAGCAAGTTTATGAGAAACTTGTTAAAATCGAAGATCCGATGGAGAGTTTTTATTTGATCGATATCATCCAAAGGCTTGGCATTGAGCACTACTTTGTTGAGGAGATCAAAGTGGCTCTTGAAAAGCTACATTTGATTTTGAACACCAATCCTATTGATTTTATGAGTAGCCATGAACTCTACGAAGTTGCACTTGCATTCCGCTTGCTCAGACAAGGAGGCCATTTCGTAAATGCAGGTTAGTTTAATACGTACCCACTCCACATTTGAATATATATTTTACTAGGAGTATTTATTTAGTAATATAGTGACTAACTATAATTGTTGTGTAGATTTATTTGACAGCTTGAAGTGTAACAAAAGAATGTTTGAAGAAAAACACGGTGAAGACGTGAAAGGTCTCATTGCCCTTTACGAAGCATCACAACTAAGTATTGAAGGAGAAGATAGTCTTAACGATGTAGGATACCTTTGCCGCGAGCTTCTACATGGATGGTTGTCAAGACACCAAGAACATCATGAAGCTATATATGTTGCAAACACTCTTCAGAATCCACTTCATTATGGCTTATCAAGATTTATGGATAAAAGCACACTCATCCATGATTTGAAGGATGAGAAGGATTTGATATGTTTAGAGGAACTTGCTAAAATCAACTCCAGCATAGTTAGATTCATGAACCAGAATGAGACCAATGAAGTTTCCAAGTATGTTTTCTAGTTAAAAATATATGTTGATTTTATAATTATTCACATATTACATATTGATCACTAATGTAATTATTCCTTCAATTAATAGATGGTGGAATGAACTTGGACTAGCCAAGGAGGTGAAGTTTGCAGGATATGAACCTCTGAAATGGTACACATGGCCCATGGCATGCTTTACAGATCCAAACTTTTCGGAACAAAGGATTGAGCTGACAAAACCCATCTCTTTAATTTATGTTATTGATGACATTTTCGATGTTCACGGGACATTGGATCAACTTACAATATTCACAGATGCTATTAACAGGTATTAAATTTTGAATAAATATATGCATCTCCTTAGTTAATATATACCTTTGAAAAGATATACAAATATTACATTGATGCTTCACTCTGATACTTACTATAAATGATTTCTTGATTCAGGTGGGAAATCACTGGCACAGAGCAACTTCCAAACTTCATGAAAATATCTTTGAATGCACTTTACGACATTACCAGTAATTTTGCTGATATGGTCTACAAAAAGCATGGATTCAACCCTATAGACACTCTTAAAAAATCGGTAAACCAACTAGCCGTCTTTTTTTATTTCATCATATATATAAATTATACTTTCAGATGGCTGAGTATATATAAAATTATTTTGGTGAAACAGTGGATACGCTTATTGAACGCTTTCATGGAAGAGGCTCATTGGTTGAATTCTGGCCACTTACCGAGGGCAGAGGATTACTTGAACAATGGAATTGTGAGCACTGGAGTGCATGTTGTGCTTGTACATGCATTCTTCCTTTTGGATCACGTTCATGGTATAACAAAGGAGACAATTGATATATTGGATGAAAAATTCCCAAATGTCATATATTCAGTGGCAAAAATTCTTCGTCTCTCGGATGATTTAGAAGGAGCTAAGGTAAGAAACATGTGTCCTAAATTAGTAAATTATACAAGTATTTGACTAAATTGTTCAACCAATTAACTCAATTTTAAATGAAAAGTTCTAATTATAAGAATTATCTTGATTGCAGAGTGGAGATCAAAATGGTCTTGATGGTTCATATCTTGATTGCTACATGAGTGAACACCAAGATATTTCCGGTGAAGACGTCCAAAGACATGTTTCTCACATGATTTCAAATGAATGGAAACGTCTCAATCAAGAAATTCTGGTTGCAAATCAGTTTTCATCGTTATTTTCTAATTTTTGTCTCAATGCTGCTAGAATGGTTCCCCTCATGTACCACTATAAGAGCAACCCAAGCCTCTCTAATCTCCAGGAACATGTCAAGTCATTGATTAATGTTAGTGTTGGGTCCAATTAGTACATTTTCAAATATTGTGATCATAATTGTTCATGTACAACATATTGATTTTGTAATTTCAGTTAGGAAATATTGTTTTCATGGTTCTTAAATTATTTCAACATTGTATTATCTGGATCAACATATTATAGTCATGTGAGCTCATTAGCTATTAGTTTATTGGTCTTATAAAACATCTCTTGGCTTAATTTTAAATGTTTTTGAATGCCTTATGCACCAAAAGTTATTTATAATATTATGCTAGCCTTTTGTTGGTTTTGATTAATGATTTTCCGGTGAAGACGTCCAAAGACATGTTGCATAAAATAATTTCACAATCATAACATTTTATGGTAAAATAATATACATAAGTGTTATTACTATATTGAAAAATTCAACAAAGATTAGTTCAGAAACAATTATACTCCAACCTGTACAAATATTTGAGTCTCTTAAATTGAAGGTCCAGCTCTATAGAGCTGACTTTAGTTTTAACTGTTTTGTTCAAATGACGTGTAGCTAAGCTATCCGAACAATTGTAAAAATAGGGCCTAGTTACAAAGTAATAAAGAGAAAGGAACCCAACATGACATGATCGCCCTGATTTCTTCAATTACCTTCCCCTAAAAAATCATCGGGTAAAGTTATAACATAATCACAACAAGTCTCCCCACTATATATGCTGTTGAAAAGATGATAATTTATGATACTAATCAACTACAGGGCCGGCCTAAGGGTCAAGCAACCTAAGCAAGGGTTTTAGATCTCAAAATTTTAGGTGAAAAAAAAAGCCTCTAAAAAATTAATTTGGTTATAAGTATATTATATGACAGATAAATTACAGACATTTGCATAACATAACTGATTACTAAAACTGCCTCAATTACTCTCGGTTATGAATTCAAATTTCGGTCTCCACAAAATTGATTTTATATAAATATTCTATTAAAAATATATATTTTTAAAGGCCACATTAAATTTTTTACTTTAGGCCTCTTAATCTGTTGGGCCGATCCTGATCAGTTAACTTGTGTAATTGCAAATACATGCTTCGTTGTTTATTAGATAACTCTTCCTGTTCTATATTCTTCCATTTTCTCTTAGCATTCCCTCTTCTTCCTCCCTTATTAGATTTAATTTTCCATTGTAGAAAGGAGTCTCTCACTCTGCATTTCTCTTCATCTACCTCTTTTTCTTCTTCTTTCAAAATCCATCATTTCATAGTCAGCTACGATCCCTAAAGTAAAAATGGTTTGGCTAATAATTGTACCGTAAACAAAACATGTTCATTGGAAAAAGATCCTTGTCCCAAATTAAACAAACACGAAAGGTGGCGTTGGGTGAACTTCATAATAAGATTTTTGCGCGTGATGATGATCTGTTGGAACATAAGTTAGAATGTGAAAAAGTTGGATAACTAAACGCCAAGTCTTAGGACTTAGAGTTGGTGTAGTGTGAATGAAAAAAAGTAGAAGTCTCGCTTTGGAAAGATCTCATACATTCGTAGTGTTTATACACTAATTAAGATGCGTCTTTGGGGTAGCTTTTGTAAACGGAGTGAGCACACAAAATTATATATATCACACGTGCGACAACGATATGTTATCGGGTTGGCCTTGGTCTTGTTTATTTTTTAATACCCATAAATGTGTGTCTATTGGTCCAATTAGTGCTTCCACTATTTTTTGGTTCCTTCAAGTTTGCAGATAGTGTTTGCACGTCATATCGCCTCCCCCAAGATTCGTTGAACCGTTTTCTTTAGTTAAGTTGATTCACGTTATGCTTCTTACTTAAGTTTCGCTTGAATCAGCTGTGAAGTTCCTATATGAATAGAGGACTCGCTCAGTTCATTCGATACACTGAAAAAGGTTTCTGAGCTATCAATAATTTTTTTTCCCTTCTCCCTAAGCTTGAGTTATAGAATTATTATTCTCTTCTTCTTTCTTTATCCCTTTTAAGTTCAAGTGATATCATTACCATATTATAGTTGTTGTTAAGAGTGTAATTATATGACTGTTTCCTATTATATAGTAGTAAATAACATTGTTATAGGTTGTTTTATCCTGAAGACGTCGTGGCTAATCGGCTTGACTTGCACAATTAGGGACAGTCCTCAGGTCGTATTTTTTTTATTGGATTCTCTAATAAAAATTAAATTTAAATATGATTTTTTTTAGTGAAAGTCTCATCAGAATTACCTAGAAATGTAAACTAATTACATATGTAAATGGAGAACTAGTGAGGATTATCTCAATGAAGATTCGCAGGTAGGAAGTTTTTTCCCGTGGGGACAAGGATGGGAAGAAAACCCACCAAGGATAGTGTATGTTACGCCCGAGGCGGACAAGGACAGGGAGTGATCGTCGGTGCACAAGGCATGACAATGAGCGGCTCCTAACAATTTCTATGCAACTGAATTTACATCAGAATGAGAGGGTTCTTGAGGCAGTGCAGATATGAGACTGCATGGTTGACGGAAGACTTATAAGAATTTTTTGTTACTACATATACCAACAAGATGCATCTTCTTTTTGGTAGCATTCCATAAGAACTCGACAGTTAAATGTGTTTGACTTAAAGCAAGTTTGGGATAGGATGTTTCTTGGATAGCGTGCGAGTAAAGACAAAACAAACTGAAAAGACTCACGTTTGTTTATGGGGTTAGTCGACAATAATTAAAGTCATTTGGGATGTTACAATGTGGGAATGGGGAAGGGCATTATCCATTCTTCCACCTGGGACCCTGTTCCCTAGAAATTCATTAAGGTTGTGTTTGATATTTTTGTGGGGTTAGTCGACAAAGATCTTTGGAGAAATTCATTTATAATACAACTGTTAATTGGAGAAATTTTCAGTTGAGAAGACAGTATAAAGGAGATTTGAAACCCCAAAAAATTAGAAGGTATGTAAACTTCCGCTACCCAACCAAGTATAAGCATGACAAAAATCACATGTCACTTTTAGAACCGCCGAAAACCCAAACCACTGAAAAATTGTTTCAAAACTCGTAAAATATAGACCTATGATTTTTTATTTTTTAATTTTCAAGTGGGCCACTACACCAATTAGTGGGGATTTAGATTTGTCGAACACTAAAACCGCAACAAAATTGTTTAAAATCTCGCAAAATAAACCTATGATCGTTAATTTTTTAATTTCTCCGGGTGGGCCGTGGCCCACGCCAGCCCATGAAAGGCTCCACCACTAGAGAATGTGGATGGGGGATAATTTGAGTACCGGGACGGGGAAGGAGAAAGTACTCCGTAGTCTCCGCTTCCACCCCACCCTATTGACATCCTCTGCCACATAAGTATTGAAACACTCATTTCCTTATTGTGAAAAGTCGCATGGTTTTTCGAAAAATAATTTGTGTACACTCATGTATGTGATAAATATGATAAATTAATTAAAATTGAGGTGTTAAATTGGTGTATAAAACATAAAATCTTTGTATACGAGTTCAAAAAATGCATAGAAAACTAATTCGTCACAATAAAATACAAAAAAACCACACAAGCAATTTTTACTTTTGCCAAAGAATAAAGATTGGTTGACACCCTTAATGTGTACACCCCTTTGTACCACTCTGAAAATTTTCAATTAAGCAAATATATGGTCTGTGTGGCCACATTTTTTCAGTTGCGTGACCTCTATTTAGAAGCTGAAAAATGTGGTTGTCATACCCCAAATTTTGACCAATTAAAAATTTTGCCCGTATTTTAAAGTCTTTATTCGTATTTTAATAAGTCAGAATCTTTGTTTTGTTTTTTAGATAAGTTACATGTTTTTATTCGTATTTAAACAGTTTATTTGTAATGTAGATAGTCAAAATACTTTATTCGTATTGTAGACAGTCAATTCTTTTTGTTCTGTTTTTTTAGATAATTTAAAACTTTTGTTCGTATTTTAGATTTTTATTCGTTCTTTATCAGTTAAAAAGTTACGTATTGGTATTTTTAAAAGTCGAGTAATTTTGTCGTCTCTGACGAATTTTCGGCAGAGAGGTATTTTAAAATACCTCATTTGGTTACCGAAAGGGACATTTTTATTTTATTTTATTTATTTAGTTATTTAGTTCTTTTTATGTCATTTAAAGTTAATTTTCGTTTTTATTTAGTTTGTTACAAGTAATTTTCGTTTTTTTTATTTTATTTTATCATTTCTTCTTAGTCATTTAGAGGTCTTTGTTCTAGTCCACGTGTCATTGCCTCATTGGCCATTACCTTTCCTCTTGCCCAAGTCTCAACTGCAGGGGCATTTTGGTCTTTGCCCTGCAGCAGAGAAACCTAGGTATTTAAGCTGTAAATGCACTGTAGCGAGTCAGAGAGGTTAGAAAAAAGTCAGAATTAGTCAGCAGCAATTATTACAAACACCTTTCCTCTTTTCTCTCTCTGAAATTCTGGATCAAAACCCAGAAAAATTCAAAGAAATCACATGAACACCATGAACACATGAACATATAAAGTTTCCAGCCAGCTCAAAACATACACAGAACTCGAATCTGCCAACAACAACAACTTCAAGAACGCGAAGAACAATCGGAACCGCAACAACAGCATGAACCAAATCGGACTTAACGGTGGTTAGTGAGCAGATCGTGACAGATTCGTGGAAGAGGAAGGAGCAGCAGCTTGTTTGCTTTTGGTAGATCCGAAATCGTGAAGAACAAGAGGTAAGGAGAAGTTTTTTTTTTTCGTTTTCTTTTTTGTAGATCTAGACTTTATGAGTGGGTTTTTGCCAAAACTAAAGCTGGATCTGTGATGAGGAGAAGGAGAGGGAGCTTTTGATGTAAAAAAAATTCAAAAAAAAATTAAAAAAACGACTCCGACGCGGCGGCGCTATGGCCGACCACCGCGCCGGAGGTACTCCGATCTCCTCCTTCTTCTTGTCGCCGGCGAGCTTACTCTAGGAGAGAGAAGAGAGCTTCTCTCTCTTCTTTTGCTTTATTTGAGTTTTAGAGAGAGGTTTTTGTGAGGTTGTGATGTTTTTTTGGTAAAGTTTCTTTTTATACTATTATGTTTTTGTTCGTTCCTGTACATGCGTGTATACTGCAATTCAGTACTCCCTCGCGTCGTGAACCATCAGATTTGGATAGTTCCAAGATCTGATGGTGACTGTGTGTGCTTCCTTTTAATACAGTACGTTTTTCTTCCTATGTTATCATGCGTGTTTGATGTTTAGACCGTCAGATCTTAGATCTGACGGTCACTGTGTTTCCTGTATTACTTTTTCATTTTTGTGCTGTTTATTTTAAAACCCTTTGGTTTAAATCTAACGGCTGTGATGAATTGTTTTATGATTAAATCTGGACCTCCTGATTCATCGGACGGTCCAGATTTAATCCGCCTGAGCCAAACCCTTGACCCATTTTCTTTGGACCGGTTCGACCAATCCAGGGCCCAGTACTTCGAACCGACCCGTTTTTCTGCTTAAGCCTAAATATTTCCTACTGTTTTGTTAAATGCACCACTGTTTTTAATTATTACACCTTTTCCTCTTAAAAATTTATTTTCTCTTTGTTTTGTTTCCTTTAAAAGTACTTTTGCTTGGTATTAATTGTTTATTTTACTGTTTTTATTTGGTTATATTATTTTGCATTATATTTGTTCATTATCTCATGCATATTTATTTTTGTCATTTTATTTTGTTTTAGTGTGTATAATAGGTTTTGTTGTAATCTAACCCATGCCTTTTATTTTATTGTCATTTATTTTTCCTTGAAGATTTAGCATGTATTTAGGGACCATGTAATACTCATATAGTAAAAGTGCACCGACACCACAATTTATTTACCGCATTCCGCCATAAACCGCAATTGAGGACCGAAATGAATTAGGGACAAAAATAGGTTAATTATTGGACTTTAATTATTTTATTAAAATCAAACTACTAGTAATTTTGGGTTCATTTCTATAACTTGAGAATTTGCTTGGGATCCAACATCCTTTGTAAATATCTCGCTTTTCCATCACGTTACGTCGTTACGCTTAGTTTATTAATTCGCGTTCAATTTAGAAAAATCTTTTACCAAAAAAATCAAATATGCAAAACAACTCAAAAATATTTTTCTTAAGAAACTTTGGATTAATCCAAGTGCTTTTTTCCTTTTATTTTCTTAATCAAATGTTTAATCAATTTAATATTCATATTTAGACTTGAGTTTCTTGTAATTAAAATTTGACCAACCTCATCTTATTTTCTCTCATGCCTTGAGGCCTCTTTCTCCTTCTCAAAACTATTTTCAAAAATTATAAAATTAACCTAACTCATAAAAAATAAATTTTGAGAGTGAACTACATTGGTTTTGATCCCACTTGTGGGTATGTAGGCAAAGGACCCAATCCTTCCAAATCAAATAAAAAATAACAAAATCTTACTTCTTCTCCCTCCATTCTTTC
>Ga0228710_1002871_pt1 | contig 27372 bp, 26 predicted proteins | sample MedpolnodulmetaG_FD_177995 | JGI IMG/M metagenome (GOLD analysis project Ga0228710, IMG submission 177995) | Root nodule microbial communities from Medicago polymorpha collected in Santa Monica, California, United States - pink nodules | ecosystem: Host-associated > Plants > Roots > Nodule... | reverse complement strand
CTGGTTGTAACTTCTGGACATCTCGCCGGAAAACGAAAACAAAACATCGAACTGCAATCATAACCATAGTTGAACAACAAAAATTGATAAGAAATTCAAAGTAAAAAATTCAACAAAAAAAAAAAAGAAAGAAATAATTTGAATGATACAAACCTCCATTGACGAAAAAATTGAGAAAGTGAAAGACCTTCTGCGTGGTCCAACCATATTCCGGTACTCTCAATTGTATTCTAACAAGTTGAACCTAAAATTGACAACAAAAAATCAATTTGATTGGATTGAAATAAAACCCTAAGAAACGAGAATGGGAGAAAACGAACCAGAGCGATGGCGGCGACGATTCCATAGAGGATAGCGAGGAGGTGGAAGATACGGTCCTGCCAGAGAGGAGAGTTGTTGATGTCTCTCCACCAGTTGGATGTTTCCGTGAAGTCAAGGGCGGTGACCACGGCCATCACCGCATCCGCCGGCACGCCTCTGGCCACCATCGAATCGCTCGATTATTTTTTGTTTATTTATTTATTGCAGCTTTCAATTTAATCTTCAACAATGAAAATAGAAATAGATAGATAAACACAGAACAGAAGAAGAAACAAAATTTGTAATCAAATTATTATTACAAATAGTGTTGTTGTTTTTTGTTGGGTTTTGTTTTGTGGCCGGCGATGGAGAAATAATAATTTGGGATTTAGATTAGAGAGAGATAAGTATAACGGAGGGGTAACGTCGGTAAGGTATGGATACAAAGTCCAAACAAGTCATTTAAATTCTCAAAAAATTAAAATCTTAGTAGCTTATATATTTCGTCAAAATTAATTATAATTCTTTTTGACTAATAGATCAATCAATAGAGTAATAATTAAACTTAACCGTTAAAAGTTGATTAAATAGTTGACTCGTTAACATATCCAAAAATTCTTTTGGTTAATATGATCCTGATATAAAGTTTATGCCAAAAGTTGAGGTCTACCATAAATCAAGTGAACCCAAAATCTAATTCATCTAAATATTTTTTTCATAAACAAAATTAGTACGTACTAATTAGGCTTAAATGAATTTGTGATCCCTTAACTTTTAAAAAGTTGCGATTTTGGCTCCTGACAAAAAAAAAACAATTTTATCCCTTAATTTTATAAAACCAGCAAAAAAATAACAATTTTATCCCTTAATTTTATAAAACTAACAAAAAAATAACAATTTTATCCCTTAATTTTATAAAACGTTGCAAATCTGACGAGAAGACGCCACATGTCCCAAAACAGGTGGCCAAAGTTACAACTTTTTATAAAGATAAAGGGAACAAAAATGTTTATTTCCCAAAAGATAGAGGGCCAAAAAACATATTTCCCTAAAGTTAGAGGGTCAAAATAGTATATTTTCCTAAAGATAGAAGACACGTTTTTTATTTTTTTATTAGAGAGACAAAATCGCAACGTTTTAAAACATAAGGGGAGAAAAATGTATTTAAGCCTACTAATTAAGTTTACAGATATGATAACTGAACACAAAAGTTTAAACATGACAGACACCGTATTTTATACAGTATTTTTTTTTCTTTCGCTCCCTTCTCTCCCTTACCCACGACTTCTTTTCTCTCTAATCTCCAACCCACTTACCAACAATTCTTCCTCCCTCTCTCCGGCCATCAACCACCGACAACCACTTCCATCAGCCGTCTTCTCATTTCGCTTCACCACCACCTCTCCTTCTCCGATCTCTCACACCACCACCACCATCCCTTTTCTTTCTCTGTCGCCTGTCGTCGTCATTACCGTCGTTAAACTCTGCCTCGTAGCTCTCACCGACTAGATTTCAGACCTCCTTTCTTTGTTGTCGTCGTTAAAATCACCGTCGTTAAACTATCCATCACCAATAACGGAACACAAATCAGGTTAACAAAAACGGAATCAAATAAAAGACAGAAAAACTATAAAGAATGAAAGATGGGAGGAGGTAGTGATAGATACATTGGCGGCGAAGAGGGAAAGGGAGGTTGCAGCAGTGACCGAAGAAAGGAGATGGGAAGAGAAGGGGGGTTGCTGCGTAGAGGGTAGATGAAAGAGAAGAGAGAAAAGCAAATTTACAGAATTGCCCTTCATGTTCAGCTGAAAATTCATTTTTGTCCTTACACTTAATTTGGAAATTACAAAATTGCCCATGGTATTGTATTTGAGTCTAAATTTGTGTGTTTGTTTATCATTTATGTTAAGTTTAATTACATTTTTTTTTGGTTACCCGTTTAATTACATTTTGTTTCCTTTATCTTTTCTAATCTCTTAACTTTTTATTCATTTTCATCGTTTAGACTTGATATTCATTTTAATCTTCAATAAATAGATAAATTTTTATAGTCTTGCGAAAGATAAAAGGATTTAAATGTATTAGAGAAACGACTAAAACTAAAGATAGAAGACTAAAACGAAACAAAAAGAATATTAAATTAGTATAAATGATAAAAGACGAAAAATAAATTTTAGCCTAATAATTAACTTCTTGCTGTAAAATAATAATTAACCTATGTAAAAAAATTAATTATTGTCTTTAGTTAGAATTTCCAAAAATAAAATGGAATTAGTATTATATTGTTTTTTACTCAAATTATTATGATTTTTTTTTCTGGAGTATGATGTTGGAATTAACTTTTTTTCGTATATGTAATGGTTGAATTGAAATTGAGAGATTATTTTTTTTAAAAGAAATGGAGAGATCGGTTTGTTGGTATAATTTTTCCTGTATTTGATTTGATCGACAATGGCAACTCATTTGCATGTGTCACGTGGTCCCTAAAATATTTTTAAATCTATACACTATTATGTCGTTTATTCACGTTGGCGCCCTTCTGGCTGCTCAGCTTTTGTTCCAACCATCATCAATCTTATTCAATCTTCATGTTTAAATTAATCAGCACAGGAGGGATATCTTAATTCTCCACTCATTTACGTCATTTCTCAAAGACATTCATACTCAAGAATTCCCACAACTATCCCAACCAAGAGATAATTTTATTTATTTATATTATGAGAAAGGAAAATCATCTATGTACACCTATTATTCATTCAACACTAACAGAGAGATAGATGAAAGAATGATGTCATGGATTGATCAATAAATGATGTTAGAGGGAGAAAGAGATAGGAAAAAAAAATGTTAACTTAGTGTTCGAGAATTATGAATTTCTATTTCTCATTGAAAATAATACACATCTAGACAGAAAAATCGTATCTTTAACATATGAGATGCCATGTAGTAGAAACTATGCTCTTTTGGCCTTCCACAAATGTTCAAACCGTTCGGCTCATAAATATCAAACGACATTTTTATTTTATTTTTAAAGACTTCCATAGATAACTACATGAAATATAAATTAGGATTTTAAATTGTTAGAATTTTGCCGAAATTAACTTATTTATATAGATATTGTTTAACTTTAGTTTTTTATTTTATTAGAATTCCACATATGTGATGCCATAATGTTGATTCGGGACTAATAATTTTTTTCCACTCATATTACAGGGATCAAAAGTGCTATTAATCAAACTCAAAATCTCAATAGTTGATTTTTTCAAAGTGATTATAAACTTTACACTTCGCTACTCAATAAAATAAAATAAACTTTGCACTTCACCTTCCGAAGTGTTTTTAGAGATGTAAAATATGTACTTGTGAGCTTAGCTCAGTTGGTATGGACAATGCATGATATACATACAAGGTCCGGGGTTCGAAACCACCAAAAAAAAGAGATGCAAAATATAAAGTTTTCTCCCAGATTTTGAGGGCTCGGTGATAGGACCAAACTTATTTATTGTTTACCAATCTATTCGCTCTTGCAGCTCATCATCCAAGCATTAGTGTATATATTGCTTACCATTCTATCATGCAAGGGGAAATAAATTAAAGAAAAAATTGTTCAGTGTAATATGCGATAGAAAGGTATCTCTCATTCTCAAGTCCAAAGCAAATTTTACCACACAACTATAAGATCCTCAATGTTATATGGAACTAGATGTAAAGACGAGAATGTCACAACGGATGGGTGGTCATACAAAAAAACATGGAATTCAAAATACAATCGTTAGAGATAAAATTGGGATAACAGAAAATATATTAGAATCTTGTCTCAGGTATAGTATGGAGAAGTCAGACAGAAATACTAGTAACTTTGTAAGCAGAGTAGACTACGTAGAGAATAGTCTGATAATGAGAGAATGTGGGAGACCAAAGAAAACTATTAGTCAAACCCATAAGAAAGATTTAAAGTTAAATAACATGCATTTGAACTTTTTGTCAAAAAACATGCATTTGAACTTTTTATGGTGTCAACTGATCGCCCAACCCCAACCAATGGAAAAATATCCAATCATTGTTAATTTGTTATACCGTATCCCATCTCAATCTCATCATTAGATATCGAAGCATAGTCCTAAAACATAGATTCATGTCTACAATCCTTCAGCAGTTCAGCCGTCATCCTTTCACTCCACTCCTTGTTTCCATCAATACAATTCCATGGTGTCTGCCTTGTACTAAAAGTTATATTCTGATACTTCAGCGCAAGGTTTGCAAACTTTTGTAGTGAATTCTCCTGATAAAAAAAATGACCAGGGTCAATTTTAAAAGTATACACACCACAGAAGACCCAAGAATACTGAAACGGGCCTCAAATACTCTGTTTCTATTTTTATCCCAACCTGAGGTCCGAATCATGACGAAGCACAGCAATGGCTTCTTTCATGATTTGGCACTGAAATTAAAATAATGCATTGTTATTACAAAAGCTATTCGAAAAAACATTATAGACTTCCTCTATTTTTTTAGGACACTTATTCCTTCTTGAATTAGAATAACTATGTATATAATTTTGCATATCTTATCTGTTTCACCTTTTACAAGTTGTGTGTGATTGTGTTCAAATGATTTATATTTAGGATAGTGACTACATAAAAGAAGACTAAAAATAGGAGGAAAAAAAAATCACCAAGGCAGTTAGTCAGAATCTTCATCCTCAAAAGTAGGAATTCTACGAAACCGAGCCAAGGACCGATCATGTGGATGTATATTTTTATCTCGCATTATCGATCTCTTTTTCTTGGTTGGAAAACCATATCCAGAAACTGAATCATATAAGCCTCCCATATTCGTTTCTTTTCTAGAGTTTGCACTTTCATCCAGAATGCTGCAAAATAATCCCCAATCAAAATCAATTACGAAGCAATCACTTGATTACATGCTCTGAACAATATATTCAATGATCAACATGTTTCTTAAAATAAAGCCTAATCCTACTATCATTAACCAACTCCACATGAATGCTTTTATATTTAACACAACCCCTCATGCAATAGCTCTTACAGCTTGACGTGTAGAGTCGGCAGATAACATACAAGCTATCTGACACTGATGAAATTTAATTTTTCGATATTATATGAACAATTATAACTAGGATTAAACACAATTTCATGGGCGTGGAAGCTCTAATACTATGTCTAAACCATCTCTCTCCGAAAAGCTTGAGAAATTGGGTGAAGGCACATGCATGGTTTTTATACATAACACCCATCATTAGCTCTTCAACAATAGTATGTGCCCTGGACTTCAAGACTAAGAAAAAGAATAAAAAAAGATAATATCCAAATGACACAAGTTGAGCATCAACTTGTCAATGACTTCTTTCCTTCTTAAGATGACATGGTTCATTGGTTTGTAATTTCATGATATTCTATTTTGTATTCAAAATTACTTTGATAGCATTAGTGATTCAATATTAACACTATGGTGGGCAAAACTGGTCTGCAGTCATCCTTCGGTGGAACATTAGATCAAACCATTGCAGAAAAAAATAAAAAAAAATAAAAGAGAGTAGCGAGAAAATAGCATCATAAAAAAGTTATCTTTTTGGTCAATGTTTTTGTAAAATACTCCTATGAAGTGAATCACATTAACATACTGCTATAAAAGAATACTAGGACAAATTCAATACACATTCAGAGAAAGTTTACTTGCAATCAAGGTGGTCATACCGTTGTCGAATTATTTTAAAAGCTTCTTTTGTAGCATATGGCAGCCCAGTCTTTGGATCACGGTACCTGTATCAAGAGAGAACTTCTTAACAATATTTGAGGTACAGTGGCTATAACAAAGGAAAATCTTCCAGCTGAACTACTTTTTATTTTATTTTTTATAATCCAACTGAACTACTGGTAATCAGTCAGTGACAATCACAGCAATACATAAGAGTCCAAATGGTGCAATAGGGAAATCAAATCCGGGCAGATAAGAAAATAGAACGGAAAAATAGAAACTATAAATTCAGAAGATGCTCAGAAAAGTAACCTAGACATCACACCTAAAGTTTGACTATATGCATAAATTATAAAACTCATCAGTGAGCATCGTGATCCACGACTCAATAAATCATCCTGATCAGGCATCTCCAAGTATTTATCCTTATGATTTTCCAACCAAGAGAAATTCATAACAAACTAGTAACTTCATCATCTTGAACAACCACCAAATACAAAATAAATGGATAATCATGATACACATCCACTGTTAATATCTTTTTTCTCGTGTTGGAACTAAATGCTGTTAATGCCTGATTCATCTTATTGCCAAATGCCATGCATTTTGTATGATATAACCCCGTCTATAGATAACAACTTCTAAACAAGGTTCCATTAGCATTTTTCCACAAATATCCATTTTTTAAAGATTAAATCACTTGCAAAGGAAACCAGACTTGAAAAGCATGTGATGTGCATAAGATATAGTAGGATAAAGAAACAATTATCAAGTAGTCCAAATTGCACACTACGTGCATCTCTCATCCTAACCAGGGTAGTGAATAATAAAGCAATAACCACAATATTGGGTAAGTGAGGCTCTTACTTGGCAGGCAAACCAGTAATCACGCAAACAGGTTGTTCTGGATCTGAAAAGAAATATCAATATATCGTATAAGTAAAAAAAAAAATTAAAAAAAAAAAAAAAAAGTTATTTAGCTACATAGAATTTCCTGATGCTGGGTACTTTTAACTCTTCTCAATAATAGTCTTTCAAGTTTTATCACATTTTTTTTCGTCTCCCCCTACCCATTTGTAAGAGTTACCAACTTGCCATCTTTAACCTCACTTGTTATGAAGGCATGTGGTGGTAGTATGATATACGATTTGTCAATCATTATCCATATAGTAGCTACCCTAACTTTAAACTAATTAAACCATCTTTTTTTTTTGTATCGAAGCTTTTCCAACTTTTTCTCTAACGAATTCACTTTAAACCTATCCATATCAGCATACCCACTCATCCCATACTCCATTCTCATTCCTACAACCATCATTTATGCTCATGATTGCAGTTTATTTCCCAACATTTCTGATCCATACATAGTTGCAAATCTTACTAGGATTTCGTAAAACTTTTTCTACTTAGAGGCGTATACAAACACCTGAAGCATTTCTCTACTTCAACCTGTCCTGTTTGGATATTGTGGGACATTATTATCAATCCTTTCTTCTGTAAGATAGACTCTAATTATCTAAAACACTCACTTCTGGGTGCTCTTCCTTCCTACTCATTTTTTACTATACATACTCTCATCCATCCTCCTTTTCTAAACCTGACTAATTTTTGTAAATTCGGTATTTGGACAACCCAGGAGAAATCCCTTGGTCTCCAAAACATTTATGTTCAACTGCATATTAGCACTTGTTATAATGTCATCAGTCTAATCCAGAAAAACAATACCATCTGAAACAAAGCCTCTACCAAGGTCCTTCATTCGGAATATGTCCAGTTATTGTCTATAAACTAATAACAATAAGTCAAACAAATAATGTATTGTGAAAATCAATGCCGTAACAATTTCTTTGGGAATTTAATTTCACATGTTGAGAACTTTATGAACAAAGAAACAGAATATATTACATTCTTCAACAAAAAAATGAACCAAAATATAGTGCTGGCATAAAGGGACGCACATTCTTGAGACGTTGTGGCAATATCTGAGTGAAATGATGCCCCTTTAGTAAACTCCAAATACGAACAACCTGGAAAAATTAACAGATTGCTATATGTCAAAATGGCAAGAAACCAATACAACCAAACTAAATGCACATGGAATGCAGCATCCAACCATTTTGTGATATGTAGTGTATCTGTGGACCATTAAAGACAGTTTTATGCACAATTGCTCTTCTCTTAACTTCTTCCTCTCTAGCTAAAACTCGCTCCAAATTCCTCAAGTTCATAATTTCTGCAGGGTCAAAATCATAATTGAAACATCAAAGGATCTTTAGAAAACAAAAACAAACAAGCAAGCAAAGAAATCAACAAGCAGAAGTTAAGTGTTTTCTAATATTGACCTGTTTGAGCAGCTTCTAAAAGCATCTCCTCTTGTGACATTTTCTTCTCCTCGCCTTTCTTCCTTATTACTGGCTGAGCCAAAAAAAAAAAACATTTTCAGACCATAATCAGGTGTTGTTTGGAACTTGGGTAAACAACTTAATTCAGCGCTTCTAACATAAATGCTTATCATATAAGTGCTTATGTGTAGTCTATTTCTATAACAAAAGATTAAAAATAATGACAACTGTTTTCATATAATAAGATATAATCCATTTACCTGCGATATTGTTTAGAAGAACTTATGCCATGTTCATAAGCTGTTATAAGCTTATTTCAATAATCTTTCTGGGGTAACTTGTGAAAACAGCTTATAGCTTATACAAAAGCAGTTTCACTTCATTTTATCTATTGTTGTGATAAGGTGCAAATTAAGTTGTTTATCCAAACAGAAGCATAAGCTATTTTGAAAAACCTGGCAGGTGTTTATCCCATCCCACTGGATGACCACAAATACAGTAATTCAAACAAGCATATAATGGAAAAATTGATATAACATGAAGAATTGAAAAGAAACCTAATGAATCACGGAAAAAAGAGAATGGAGATAACCTTGTAGGTTGCTTTGAGAGCTTCACGAATGGCTTCTCTTTCAGCTTGGCGAACAATGACGGAAGTTCTGGTAGACTTCCTAATCATTACCTCCTTCTCATCATCGTCGCGGTTGTTGTTCTTGTTGTTTTTATCATCATCTTGGTCATCATCATCATCACCATCAATTTTGGGAGGATCTTCCAAATTAGATAATACTTTCTTCTTTTTCTTCTTCTTCTTATGCAATGTCGTCTTTCCAGGATATATCAATCGCTTCTTTTTATTCATTCTTTCATCATCGTTTTGTGGCTGCTCCTCATCAGGCTCCGGTTCCTGAGAAAATGAAAAGAAGAATTAGTTGAATTGAATTGAATTGAATTAATCGGTGTGAATGAGTTTGAGAGAGAGAGAGAGAGTTACGTCTTGATCGAAATCAGAGTCGAATTCGTCAGCGATTTCGGCTTCTTCTTGGTAGTTATCGTCTTCGTCTTCTTCTTTGAGAGCATCCTGACCCCAGAACAATTCATCTTGTTGAACTTCGTCGTCGAGAAGCTTGGAAAGACGTTTGCCTCTTGTCGCTCGAGATGCACGATTCAGGAGTAGAAGATTCGATCTCTCTTCTTCGCCTGAATTCTTTTCCTCCATTGTACTAACTACCTTCTGTTCTGTTCAGTGTTATTAACACTTACGCCGGAACCTTCTTTTCTTTTGTACCCCACTCTCACTCTCATATTTACTTTTCGTGGTTGCCTAACAAAGTCTACAATTAAAGATTATTTTAAAATTTTGATACAATAAATTGAAGGTTTATTATACCTTTGAACCAAAATGATTATTATACCGTTGAATTTCCCTTGAATTATATAGTGTTGCATTATTTTTATACCAATAAAATATCTCTCAAAAGATTAATCATTCAGCCAAATATTTAATTATTATATATTTATTACGATTATAAATTGTCTCTCAAAAATATTTATTATAATTTTTTTATTTTTGAAAAAAATTATAAAATTCAGTTTTTTTTTGTTACATGAGAAAAAAAAATTAACTAAGTTCTTGAAAATGACACGTTTAAAGTCTTGTCTAATAATGTCGATGATGATAAACACATAAAAGGTTCGTTAAAAGTAGCAAGATGGTCTAAACTGTTGGCTCCTAACTTAACAAGAATATCAACACAAGAATTCCTTTTTAAAAGATATGATGAATATAAATAGATCAATTCTTAGCAAGATAAACCTGAATGAGTTCCAAGAAATTTGTATAATGGTTGAACCTCATAGCGTCATTCATTACCAACTACACCACGTAAATAGAGTCGGAGTACTCCCTCCGTCCCAAAATATATGACATTTTGATCATTTCACACAAATTAAAAAATACAAATAATGTTGTATAGAAAAGAAATTATAATTATTTTTTCAAAATTATCCTTCATTAATGGTATATGAGAGATAAATTAAAAAATTGAAAAACTGAAAGAAGTGAGGGTAATAAATAGTTGAGTGTACAATATGAAAAGTAATAGTCAATGTTTCATTAATATGGTAAAATGCCTTATAATTTGGAACGAAGGGAGTAACATATAAGCTTTCCATATCTTACCTCTCGTCACAACTTTACACTGGTTAATATAGCTTGAATTTCAGCATATAGGATATTTGAGATCCCTACACTATCAAAGAAACCAAGTTAAAAACTTCCACCATGTTTACGAATTAGTCCACCATAACATGCATTTCATGAAATTGTTAACCCACTTCCAACAACATTGAGAATCATGGTATAATGATCCTGATACTACCAACTCACCATCTTTAAAATATAAATACGAGTATCCAAAGAGTTTTATAAATTCAGTTTAAAATGTGAGACTAGTACAAAATATGTTTTAAAATTGTACCAAGAAAAAAAGTCTTAATGTAATTAATCTAACACTCATACTCCCTCCATATTACAATGAAACTCATTTTAGAAGGGAAAAAAACCAGCATAGATGTTTTTGAGAGGAAATTCAACATAAATGTTATGTTTAAATGTAGATAAAAACTTTAAACAACATGCATATTAAACTTAAGAGTATTTAGTACATGTTTGGAATCATTTTGTTTGATAAAATTACAATGCAATATTATGATTTTTGATAAAAAAAAAATTACATTTTAAAACTGCAACAAAGTTACCATGAGTAATGATTGTTACAAACTTGCAATGCAATTTATAAGAGTATGAGTTTAATCTACATGCACCATGTGTGTAAAATTAGGGGTGTGCATGGTTTAAAACCTAAACCAAACCAAACCAAATTTATGTTTTGGTTTGGTTTTCAAACCCATTATAGTAAAAAACCGGTTTTTATGTAGAAACAGTTCGGATTTGGTTTAGATCCGGTTTAAAACCGGTTCAAACCCAATTTTCAATAAAATAGGCTTTATTTGCTTGAACAAATTTTAAAACCGGTTTATTGCTCAGACCTGAGTACTCACACTCACGTGCTTTTCTCCTTGCACCCTTTCACTCTCTCACGTCTTCTTCATGGTGGCTCAAAACTCCTTGCCATTCATTTTGACACGATGGATTGATTTACCATGATTCGGCTCAAAATTCCTCGCCATTCAAAGTTTACATTTGAAACAGAAACCAAATCTATAAGAGATTTACCAGAAACATGTTGTCATGTGAGATCTGCAAGAAGGGATTTGGGATAGCGATCTTGGAGAAGCGATTTACCGGAAGCGAGCTATGATATGTGTGAAATAGTAGTGAGTTGCGATGCATTGTAATTTGAGGATAAGCGAGTTTCGATCTGAGAATGAGATTTGCGATGTTTCGATGTATTGCGATTTGCAATCTGAGAATGAGAGAAGTGAGCTACGTATTTTGATCTGATTTAGAAGAAGGGGGTAAACCGGTTCTAAACCAATTGAGGTGAAATGGTAATCGGTTTCATCTTATATGGACTGGTTTGGTTTTTTGATAAATTGGACTGGACTTAAAAAAACAGAATGGTTCGGTTACTAATTTGGTTATGGTTAACCAAATTATTTGCACACCCCTATGTAAAATATTTTAATTATTTCGTACATCACAATTAATCACATGTCTTCCATAAAGGACAATTATAATCTTTTTTGAGTGAAATAAAAGACAATTAAATAAAAGTCTAACATTTTAAACATTATTATTATTGATCGATAATGCTATAAGGTGGTACAATAAAACAATGAATTTTCATTTGATGTACACGTAATATTGGTTTATTTTTTGAGGGATGTAAAATTGGTTTATTAATATCCATTATCTATATATTTATGCAAATGATACATGATCTTGTGGTGAATTTTTTACTTTTAATTTAATCTTTTATTGAAATTGTTATATTTACAATTTTATTCCTTTTATTTTAATATTTAATCCACCAATTTTAAAAATATGTTAAATTCCATTTTTTTTGTTAAGTAGCATTGTGAATAGATAGAGTGTTGGGATTAAAACTCGGACTTTGCATATTTAATAAAATGTAATTAGAAGTGGATTTTAGTTGGTTATATAAAAAGAAAGAGTCATGTTAACTTGTGTCCTAACGACGTATGTTAAAGTTTCTATAAAGAACAAATATTTATTGAGAAACATTAAATGTTTATCTTGTGAGAAATAAATTGGCACAATTTACGATGCATAATTTCTATGTTTGAAGAAAACTTAATTTGACACAAGTTAGCATCTAAAAAGAAATTAAATCTTGTCAAAAAAATAAAAAGAAATTATTATTTTTTTTAAAAAACATGAGATATTTTTTGGACACTTGGTTGAACTCCGACAAGTTATGTAGTTCACGTACGTTGACCTCTCAAATTCGTACTCTATAGAGTTGCAGCTCTGAGTTTCTTACAAACGCACAACCATGAATTTCAATTGATTAAACAACAACCACTTCGAAAGGAAATTGTAGCGTCTCAACTCTCAATAGAGATATGGGTTCCATAGAGAATGATTCATCACTTGTGGAAGAAGAATCTCTTCTTCAGGTTCCCCTTTCTCTCTAACTTATATTTTACTACCTTTTTCTTCAAATATTCTTATCATTCATAAAATCACAAACTTGGTCAGTTAATCCATTCTAAGTCATCGTCCAAGTATTGTTTTTGCTGTAAAATGTTTTTCCAGTTGTTATTTATTATACCATGATTATTAGTTTAGTTCATTGTGTTATTTTGTATCTGAAGGATGACCAGAGAACACGATACACCGGAGATGGTTCGGTTGATTTTAAAGGCAGGCCTATTCTCAAGCAGAATACCGGCAACTGGAAAGCTTGTCCATTTATCCTAGGTAAGCTTTTTTTTTCTTCATTTCTTTTATGTATCAATTAATGTGTGTAACATTTTTGTTTGATATGAAATACGAATCACAGGCAATGAATGCTGCGAACGTTTGGCATACTATGGCATTGCGAAAAATCTTGTCACCTATCTCACCCGCAAACTACATCAAGGAAATGCCTCTGCTGCAAGAAATGTGACCACTTGGCAAGGCACTTGTTATCTTACACCACTCATTGGAGCTATTCTAGCTGATTCTTACTTGGGGCGATACTGGACTATTGCTGTTTTCTCCGCGATTTATTTCATCGTAATTATTACAAACTAATAAGGCTTTATTCTCGTTGTTAAATGATTCTCCACACACATCTCATCTTTGCATGATGCAATTTATTGTATCCATGTGGAGTACAAATTCTTTTTTACATGTCATTGTAATCAATTAGAGAATGATGAAGGATATGGAAGAAAAACATTAGAAAAGTGAGGATCCAAAAGCCTATTTTGAATGTACTATGATCCAAAAAAATTCCTTCCATTGCATTGATTCTACTCCATATTGAAGTTTTTAACATTGAGTTAAGTAATTTTTTTATTGATTCCACTTGAGCACTGAACAAAGCTCACAATGGATGCACTTTCCCCTTTAAAATATTATAGGGTCAATATTAGGAACAATTGGAATTTGTATCAGTATGTTTATATCATCATTTAATTATCTTACATATGCTTTGTTGTTTAATTATCTTTCCTTACTCGTGTTAATCTGTAACAAGGCTGTTTCTTGCAGGGAATGTGTACATTGACTCTTTCTGCATCAGTTCTGGCATTGAAGCCTGCAGACTGTTTCGGTTCAGCATGCCCTCCAGCTACTCCTTTACAATATGCTGCCTTCTTCTTTGGTCTCTACCTGATTGCACTTGGGACTGGTGGTATTAAACCATGTGTGTCGTCTTTTGGGGCAGATCAGTTTGATGATACTGATCCCCAAGAAAGGGTTAAGAAGGGATCATTTTTCAATTGGTTTTACTTTTCTATCAACATAGGAGCCCTTGTATCAGGCACTTTTATTGTATGGATTCAAGAAAATGCAGGCTGGGGTATTGGATTCGGCATTCCTACTTTATTTATGGGATTAGCTATAGGAAGCTTCTTTTTAGGCACACCCCTCTACAGATTTCAAAAACCAGGGGGAAGTCCTATTACAAGAATGTTCCAAGTTGTGGTAGCGTCTTTTCGGAAGCGGCATTTGGCTGTCCCCGAGGATAGTAGTCTCTTGTACGAGACACCGGACAAGAGTTCTGCAATTCTAGGAAGTCGGAAACTGGAGCATAGTGATGAGCTAAGGTAATTGTTTACTATTAATTTGTCTGAATCATAATTGGTTCAGTTATTGATGATGCACTTCCTTGCTTCAGAAAATTTAACACCTTTTTTTTTTATATTGTCTATTAAGAGGGATTTTGCTTTACATTTTTCAATGTCTATTGTTTTATTGAAGGTGTCTCGATAGAGCAGCTATAGTGTCTGATGCTGATAGGAAAAGCGGCGACTATTCTAACTTGTGGAGACTTTGCACTGTGACACAGGTGGAGGAATTGAAAATTTTGATCCGAATATTTCCAATTTGGGCTGCCGGAATAGTTTTTAATGCTGTTTATGCCCAGCTGTCAACAATGTTTGTGGAACAAGGAACTATGATGGACACAAGTATTGGTTCATTCAAAATACCACCAGCTTCCCTCTCAAGTTTTGATGTAATAAGTGTTATTTTCTGGGTTCCTGTCTATGACAGAATTATAGTTCCCCTCGCAAGGAAATTTACAGGCAAAGAACGAGGCTTTTCAGAGTTGCAAAGAATGGGAATTGGCCTTTTTATCTCAATCTTTAGCATGTTAGCAGCTGTTGTTGTTGAGATTAAGCGTCTGCAGCTTGCGAAAGAGCTTGACCTTATTGATAAACCTGTTGCTGTACCAATTAGTATATTTTTTCAAATACCTCAGTATTTCTTATTTGGGGCAGCAGAAGTATTCACAAACGTGGGGCAACTTGAATTCTTTTATGACCAATCTCCAGATGCCATGCGGAGTTTATGCAGTGCGTTGGCACTTTTGACTACTTCATTGGGGAATTACTTGAGCTCTTTCATTCTCACTGTTGTAACTCACTTCACTACACGAGGTGGAAATCCTGGATGGATTCCAGATAACCTGAACAAAGGTCATCTTGATTATTTTTTCTGGCTTTTAGCTGGACTTAGCTTCTTAAATATGTTGGTGTACATAGTTTCAGCCAAAAAGTACAGGAAGAAAAAAGCTTCTTAGGATTTTTCAGCTGGACTTGGCTTCTTAAATATGTTGGTGTACATAGTTTCAGCCAAAAAGTACAAGAAAAAAGCTTCTTAGGATTTTTCAGGCATTGATTAGGAATGTGGAATCACATTTTGATGTTTTCTTCTGTTATTGCTGTGATTGTTCTGTATATAACATACGGATATTTCTTTGGTTATGTACTTTCTTTCACCTGTAAAGGAGAATACGTGTTATGCTCGGGTAAAACCAGTCCATTCATCATCTTGTGATATGTATAAGTTATAAGATTGATTGCTACTCATTTATGTCAATTATCGGCGGTTAATTTCTCTACATTACAACAATTGCACTTGTAAGACTATTCTCTTGAGAAGAGTTGGGTAACTCAACTAATTTGAGCTAAAGGAAAAAAAGTTGGAGGTCCTTGATTCAAACTCGAACGAATGATGAAATATTAATCTAACAAACTAACAACTAACATTGTCATTAAAAATAAATCTCTCGGATCGGGAATGACTGCAATGGGTGGTAAATATCTCGAAATGGATAAGATCACAATGGATGACAAAACTCTTCCTCAAAATATTTAACACCATTGTATTATCAAGGTTCGATTTGAATCCATGACCTCTAGTTAAGTTGTATGAGATCATTCACCATCTTATCCAAATCCAAGTGATCTTGGGCAGGCCAAAAAAATATTCTAATTATAAGTAATAAAATTAGTAATATAACAAAAATGCATGAAACCAAAATATACTGATCGATGGTAAAAAAGAACATGTTATCTATCATAAATACGTTCCTTTAGTTTTTTGCTATGACTTTTCAGTAAGTGTCTTATTTCATGTCAGCCAAGGATTATCTCCATTACTATGAGTCAAGTGGTATATACGGGGCAAATTCATTAGATCTAATAATCTGAATGATAGTTTGCAAACCAGAACTTGACAAAAATATCAAATAAGAGTTCATTGCTGCTAACACATAACGACAATGTTATCATCAAAAGTGAACGCAAGAATAGATCCTTATTATGTCATTTAAAAACAAAATATCAGAATAAACCAGCAACTCAACAAACAAATCAGCGTCTTTTGAAGATCAAAGCAGAATATACAAGGAGCGCTTTAGTCTTAATTGAACACTGTTTACTCAGACATGAATCCGTTGTATCTATGCTAGAAATAAAAAGAAAACACTTCAAATCCAAACCTATGAGTAAACATTACAAAATGCAGTACGGACAAGCACACAATCTATTTCCTGCAATCAATGAAAATAGTAACAGGACACTAGCAATTAGAAAAGCATAACATTAACTAGTAGTCTCAATGGTAGATTATCTGCACAAACATTAATACACCATAGAATGAATGTCAGCTTATTTAATTGCTACAAATATGATATATAGTGATGTCAAAACAATCCAGAAGTGGAATATGATGAAGGACACAAACCAATCAAATCAAATAAAAATGCAGCAAGACATAGATCAAAACCGATTGCTTAGATCACAGTTCGAAAACCGGTCTGGATGAGAGGAAAAATTGAACTAGTGTGTTTGTATTAAGGTTTAAGATAGATAATCACAGGAGCATAATGGAATAATTAGAGAAATAGTAATGGGCTAATTTTTTAATTTTAAAAGAATAAAATACTTGCTTAAAAGACTTTATCCACAGTGGACCATGTGATGTAAATTGTAATCATACACCCTATACTACATGTGCAACCATTCTCAGACGGTACAATATGCTAGTGGAGGAAATATATGTGCACAAAATTCTCTATTCACTGAGGTTGCAAACTTGAAGATATGGATTGTCAAACGTTACATATTTGGACCAGTATGATTTGTACTTGGAAACAGCAAGATTTAGCCATGGCTTGTAGTTTCAGTTGTAGTGAACGACAGCAGCGTTGTCTATCTCCGTTAGGTTCAGAGCAGGATCATAGCCAAGTCCCAAAACATGCCAACCTCGATCTAGCGGATAGGTCAGATTATAAAAGGTGATTAATCCCGGGGGTAAGGTTCCAAGTTTCCCGAGAGTTCTATCCTCATTCTGCAGAGAAGAAAAACGATAAATGTAGTTCTGATAAGAAGAAACTACTATCTACAAGCACAAAATAGTAAGACATTGCTTTATGGAAATTCAATTTGATGCCTGAAAATGAAGGGCATGATACACACACAAGAATCTTCAAGCAAACAATTTCATTACATAATATTTAGAAAACAGAATGGCTTAAAATAATTAGGTATATTTAGACAAATATAAAGGGAGGAATAAGATTTGAGACTTTTACCAGATCTTGCCACCGATGATAGATTCCGGTGATGTTTCGTTTCTTCCACTCCTTCAAGTCAAAGACATTCATGCCAAATGCCCAACCACATGCATCGGGACTGAAATTATTGGAGATCAGTGGATTACTAAAATTTAGGTATTTATCAAACCTGTGGAAACTCTCCTTGCATGTCTCCACTGCACCGATCACCATACCTTTCAAATCAATTGACCAAAGAGGTGTCAAATCTTTCTGCACGACAATGTCATCATCCAAGAATAGAATTTTGTCCAGTTTTGGATAAACTTCAGGAAGGTAGAACCTTAAGTGATTCAACATTGACAAATATTTGGGATTTCTATATTTTAAATTGTCAGAACCAGCAGAGAGGGAGGAAGGATGATTGGCTTTAAAGTAATACTCCTTGAGTCTTGCTGATTCAAGCTGGCGTAAAACAGAACAGTACGAGGAATTCAGCCACTTAAAATCATCGATATTCTGAACATCCATGGTTGCTTTAGAAGGAGGGTTGATGAGAAACCACATTCTCATTGCATCAAAATTTAACTTGTCAGTTCCTATATGGAACACATGCTTCTCAGGCTCGTTTGCATTGTGCACAGTAGAATTAACAACCACGGATGTAGTCAGTACATTATCAGAAAATATAGCATAATGGTAAAGAGACGGATCTTCAATCTTTTCTTTGCCAACATTTCCTTTCTTATGATATCCCTGTAGGTAATAATCCGCTGTGAGTTGCAGGGGAAGACAATGCAATGGTCTAGGCACTGTTTTCGCAGCTAGCTGAATCAAGAATGCACTTCTTTTCTTCTGCATATTCACACTATTTTCGGTGGATTGAAGCATTGCCCTTAACTTCCTAGACACTAAAATGCAGTCATAAAGTCTGTCCTTTGCTAAAGAAAGAACGTGACCCATAGCTTTTGCCCAATTGAGTGCTCTAGCAAAGGCAATAAGTAGAAACTTTATTATATGTAAATTGAAACAGCCTAATTAGTCTAAGAAACAAGACAAAGTCTACACAAAAATACCCAGTTTGAAGCTCGGCATCAGAAGTTGCATCTCCAATAGCTAGTTGACTATCTCTATAGTGTTTGACAAGAGCTTCGTAAAGATCATTTTTGTTAATAGACTTTGCAATATTGGAATAAGCTTTGGCCATTATTATTTGATCTCGCATGAGTTTAAGAATTGAATCAGAATTTGCGTTTTCATATTCTTTCCTCCATATACTATACTTTCCCTTGACAGTGGTATCAAATCCTTGGGAGCGTTCAATTGCTGCTGATACAATGTGACTGTCCGTTTCTTTGGTTTGGTGAATAAGCTCAGCAACACGAGCTTTTCTTCTTTGTAGCCGCATTATCTAAGGGATAGTAAACTATTGAAAAAAGCCCAAACTAACAGAAAAAAACAAATTTGGATTATTACTTACACGACGCTTGATCTTGACCGGAGTCAATGGTGAGGAATAGGGAGTTTGAACAAAACTTTCTTCAGGTTCAGGATGACGTTCATCATCTGCGGAGTGATTGAGATTGTCTTGAACTCTTGAATGAGTTTGCAGTGAGTCCTCCATGTGAGTAATTATGATTGTTTCCCAACGCGACAATATGACCCAAAAAGACTCAATTCATAGCTTCTGAAACTTTAAGCCCAATCTCCAGATGCTATGCGGAGTTTATGCAGTTCTTTGGCACTTTTGACTACTTTGTTGTTCTCACTGTTGTAACTTGTAACTTACTTCACTACACAAGGTGGAAATCCTGGGTGGATTTCAGAAAACGTGAACAAAAGTTATCTTGATTATTTTTTCTGACTTTTAGATGGGCTTAGTTTCTTAAATTTGTTGTTTGTACATAGTTTCAGCCAAAAACTACTAGAAGAAAAAGGCTTCTTAGGATTTTTCAGGCATTGATTAAGAGTTTGGAACCACATTTTGGTCTTTCCTTCTGTTCTCAATGTCCTGTTTGTTCTGTATGACATATGAATGAATATTCTGTAATTATGCACTTTCTTTCACTTGCAAGATTACGTGCTACTTATTTATGTAGATTGACGCAGCTAATGCTCGCTTTCTCTAGTCACATTTGTAACTCTCAATGCTTGGCGAAAAATGTATTCTAAGTAACAAAATTAAGAATACTACGATAATGCATCAAATTAAATATAATTCTCTTTGCAATTTCTTTTAATTTTAAATATCATCAAACAACTTTGTGAACATCAAACACAACGTTTCTGGCACAAGAAGACAAAAAAATACAGATACAAATTTTTCTATTAAATACTTACAAAATTTCATCAAACTTGTTGCATAAATAAAAAATCTACAGACGCAAAACAATAATGAAATAAAGTTACTAATCTGAAAAAATGAAGCAAATATAGTTAAAGGTTAGAACAAAAACTAGTTAATTAAGGCTCTTTATTTAATGCCAAAGAGAACTAGGTAACCCATAATATCTATCTAGACAACCATGATTTTCTGACGCTTGTTGGATTCTTGAGCAATGATCTCCCTGTGTTCATCCAATGCAGTTTCAACCAAGAACTTCTCATCGTTAATGTCAAGGGGAAGTTTATGAAGCTCATGCAACACATTTTTAATGTCAAGCGCAAGGCGTTCAACAAGTGTGCGTGAAAAGTCAGCTCTGATGACCGCACGAAGCACTTTGATGTCGTGAGCACCAGGTGGCATTGGATATGCCGGTACAACCCAACCATGGCGCCGCAACATCTTTGATATCTTGAATTCATCGTACTGGCTACTGTCCTTGAGAGAAAATGCTACCATAGGAACACCATTGTCTTTTGAGAGTATGTTAAAGTATCCAGTTTCTTCCAAGCGTTCCTTCAGCACCATCGCATTTTCTCTGCAGTCCTCCATTATACTCCGGTAACCCTAGTGAATCAAATAACAGCATATGCATACACAGGTTAGCTAATTCAATTGACAATTAATGTTTCTTAGAAATATAATTTAACTTAATTGATATAAAAAAGTAAAAAAAATTGATTTGGCATATTGATTATTGTACTAGTTTATGGTAACATGAGATTCAATATAAATATGTGATTAAAGATGGATAGCTATTAATAAGAGAATGTGAAAAGTTGTAAGTAAAAATAAAATAGATTCCTTAGGCTCACCTCTTGACCAAGGCGAATTAGCTGATAATATTGAGCAATTATCTGACTAGAACCTGCAAATGGAAGGAAGGTCAATTTTAGGCTCAGTGATGAATAAGCTAATTGTATATGGTGTATGCAAAAGTAACCAAAGATCAAGAGACATGTTTTTTATTCACCTTTTGAAAAATTTAGGGTGAATGTGGGTTGGTCAGCTCCTAGGTAATTAATATGGAAGACAAGGTCTTCGGGCAAGTCTTCTTTGGTCCTCCATATTACCCAGCCAATTCCAGCATAAACAAGACCATACTTGTGACCACTAACATTTATGCTCTTCACTAATGGGAGTCTGAAATCCCACTCTAGCTCTGGATATAGGAAAGGAGCTATAAATCCACCACTTGCAGCATCAACATGAATAGGTGTATCCCATCTACAAATTGGTAAGTGTAAAGCAAATCAATATTATTGATATTTGAATAGATGAAAAGAGCTAATATTTAGTGACTTATGTTATTCTTACCCAGTTTGCTTGTTTTTTTCTAACAAGAGATCATTCAAGAGTTTGACATCTTCAAATTCTCCATTATAAGTTGAACCTAAGATTGCAGCCACACAAATTGTGTTCTCATCTACCATCTCAACAGCCTTGGCAGGGTCCATCACATAGTAGTCTTCTCTCACCTTCACTTCTCTTAATTCCACCTCAAAGTACCTAGCAAATTTCTCCCAACATACCTATAAATAAATATTGTTTTTTAGCATTCACTAAAATCTTACAAAATCAAGGAATCCTTTTAATGCCAAATTTATTATCATATATATATGAAAGTGAATACCTGCACATTGGCACCAGTGACCATGTTAGGCTTATCATAAGGTTTACCCTCAGCCTTGCGTTTGTTCTGCCACTTCTTTTTGAATGCAAGTCCTGCCAGCATTATGGCTTCTGATGATCCAACTGTTCCTGCACCAACTGCACTCTCATTTTCTCCAATCTCAGCATTGAACAAACGCGCTATCATGTTCACACATCGATTCTGTTTGCAAACCAGTCAAACGGAACATAAATGAGATATGATTGATCACTTTCATATTACAAAAGGAAATTTCTTCTTCAGTTTGGGCTCCTAGCTTTAATTTTCAACTAAATACTACTAAACCATACATATTTTTTAAGAGTTTAGTTTATACGTGTGTAAAAATATTTCACACATGCATTCACCAAAATGTTGCGACATGTTTAATGATAATGACAAACATTGTGTTTGTAAACTCATCAAATGATGTGCAAAACATCATAGGATGCGTGCGTACAATATTATTACACTAGTATAATGTACATATAATATATATTCATTTAAGAATTTCATTAAGAAAACAAATATTAATTAAAGATGGTCATTGAAAAACACATTTAGTTCAATATATAGTAACTAGAAGAATGGAAAAGAGATGAAGTACATGAAGATCAGTGGTTGCAGGATACTCATCCATATCGACATAGTTCTTGTTGATAGATTCCATTATAAGCTTGTTGCATTCTTCCTCCATAGAAGTGGTCACAAAAGAAGCCAAATTGAGCTTTGGATTAGCATCCAACTGCAACTCATCGTGTATGTTCTGGTATGCAACTTCCTTTGGCATTGAGTTCTCTGGCATGCTAAACCTGCAACAACACCAAAACTCTTCGTTCATTTACTTCCCTACCAAAATCTATATCTATGTAGAGAATAAATTTAAAAAGTTGCACTTCAATAAAGACTAAAATTATATTACCTAGGAAGAGAGTCCTTAGCATAACGAGAGGTAAAGTTAGAGTGAAGAATAAGGTCAGATTCAGAAGCTGGCTTTGGAAAAACCATGATGAAGTGTATAATAATATGTTAGGAATTAATTATATGCAAAGATAGAAAAATGTGTTGTGTAAGGTGTTTATTTTCTTTTGGCCTTTTCTGTATGTTTGATGTGATGAAGAATGAAGAGGGTTGGGGACCAACGTTGTGGTATTTATACACGGTAAGAAAGAAGTATCGTACTATGGTTCCTGGCTTTGAAAAGATATTTTATTCAAACTTCATTTTTTGATTATTTGAATTTTCCAGAAGATAAAAAGAATGTAAGAAAGTTCTTTAGTTTTATTTTGACAGTGGGTAAGGTGCCCTCTCCAATTTTTACATGTACAGTAACACAATTTTTTCTTTCTTCCAAATTTTGGCACTTTGAGCAAATTATATGTCAAATGCTTGAATTTTGTTTAAGAGAATACATGGTAGAATAAAAAAATTCTATTGGCCAAAGACTAATAAAGTACGGTGGGATTGATCTCACTTGATGGCCATATTTAATTTGCTACATCTTTGACTTGACTCTATATGTCATATTCTATTTATGTAGACCGATCATTTGAGAACATGTCAAATAGAAAAATATAGGGGAGGGGAAAGGGGAACATGTATGATGTGCGTGTGCATATTGAACATTGAGTGTATATATTCCATGAAGATGATAAATAAAAAGTTTATTTTGTTTTTTTTTTTAATGGTCACTTTATGTTCATGTGAATGTCAAGATTATAACTCTTATATCTTCAAATTGTATATATGTTATGTCCGTTTATTATGTTCAACATTTATATATTTATATTATGTTCAAAAAATGTCAAAATTATATTCATTAGGGACAAAAAATAAAACAAAATTTTGTGAGGATGAAAACATCTAATTTTATTTTTTAAGGACGAAAACCAAAATTTGATATATTTATAGAGACGAAAAACTTATTTAACCCTAAAAAATGTCCATATTTTGGGTTTAATAATATACACACATCAATAAACTCCCCTATAAAAAAATATCAATAAACTACATTTAAAAAGATATTTGAAAAAAATTGATTTTAATCCTAACTATTTATACATATAATTGATTGTAATTTGATTTTTCCTTAAATTCAATTGTTAGTATTGTAGTGGGGGAGCTTTGATATGGTGCCATATGTTTTCTTCTTATCATGTATGTTATAATGATGTTACTGTGATGGTCTGGCCCAACTTCTAGGGTGCAAACAACTTAATTGAGCTGGACCTTCCTAAAGTATGAGCCTAAAAAAATATTTATAGCCCAGTGCTACTACCCACACTAATCTCACATACTGTTTCCTCCAAATCTGATTCCATCAATATCATCAAACCACCCTCAATTTGTAATAATCACCTAAATTTGAAAAGTTATTTCAAAAAATCACAATAATCCCTAAAGTTAATTCTGATTCAAAGACCACAATAAAGTTGATATCTGAACCTGTAAATGATTGGCATCACTACGCAACAATTATTTATAATATAAAGGAGCTCCTTTCAAGGGACTGACACGTTCACATGCATCACACTCTTCGGGAGGGGAATGTCTGCGTCGACTATCTTGCTAAGCTTGGAGCTGGTAACCATGAGACCTATCGTTCTATTGCAGTTTCTCCAGCTGGAATTAACCTACTCCTGCTAGCTGATGGTAGTAGGATTTCTTTTTCTAAATGCTTTTTTTGTTCCTTTTTTTTTTTTATTTCTTTTCTCCTATTGTACCAAAAAAACATCCGTTTTTCCATTTTCCAAAACAACATTGTTGGGTCAATTTTGTCTCTCTTTCATTAATTTCTTTTACTTCCTTTCATGATTTTTTTTTTGGTGTATAACTTCATGAAATATTGAAATTGCTAAAATAGAGATCGATAGAGAATAGAGATTGACTGGTTTTTTTTATAATGATAGAGATTGGTTGATTTTTGTGACCATATTTGATAAAGATCAGCTAAATTTCAAAATCACAGGAACCATATTTGATAAATATAGGCTAATTTTTTTTTATTTTGTTGATTTGAATGAAGCTAAAAGTCATAGAATTAGTAATAACTTGATAGTGTATACTTGCTAATTATGTTGCTAATAATTAATTATATCTTAATTTTATTTTATGGTTCAACTTCAACATTGTATGTCTAATGTGGTTCAACTTCGACATTGCGGAATTGCTCAAGAACAGACAAGAATTTCAGGTTCTATATTTTTTCAATCTTTATCTGTGCCTCCTATATTGCCGCCTAAGATTAGAAAGTTTGAGTTTGGCGCTGAGAAGTGTAGGAAAAAGAAAAAAATTGATGTGTTAATTGAATCCCAAACAAGAGCTCTTGATGAATTTAGGAGTGTTTTACCCCCTGTAATATAAGTCATTTCTGGTTTTCCCCCTGTAAAATTTTTTGTTTGGATTCCGTCCTTGTAAAATTTATTTGAAAAAATAATCTTATTTTTTTCGATTTTAAAATTATTTGGAAAACAATCTGAATATTTTTGGATTTTTTAAAATTTTTTAAAATTAATTTTCAGATATTTTAAATTTATATTTTTTAAAATTTAAATATGATGTGTTAAGTTAATTTCACACGAGCCCAACAAAAAAATTGAAAAATAAAAAAAATTCCATGCCAGCGCGACGTAAGAGAATATGGTGAGTCAGATAGCCTAGGGGAATATTTTGGAAAAAAATTATTTTACAAGAATGTAATCCAAACAAAGAATTTTACAGGGAGGAAATCAAAAATTACATATATTACAGGGGGTAAAAAACACTACTAATCCATAAATTTATTGTAAAAGAAACACAGAGTCTCATTGATGATAGAGCTATTCCCCTTGATGATAATGTTATTCCAATTAATGATAATGTTGATGCTATTCCTATTGATGTTATTCATGTTGATAATGTTGATGCTATTCCTAATGATGTTATTCATGTTGATAATCTTATTCCTATTAATGATAATGTTGATGCTATTCCTATTGATGATAATGAAGATGATAAGAAAAAATGTTAATACAAAAAAATTATCAACATGTAAGATTCATAAGAAAAAAAAATGAAGATGATAATCAAAATGTTGATAATGTTAATAACATTCACATTAGTGTAGATATATTTGATTACAGATCTATTTTTACTTACAGAGTCTAGCCTCTAAATTCTTAGGAACAACCTGGTGGTGGTAATTGTGTTTTATTGTTCTTTTTTTTGGTCGAAATTGTGTTTTATTGTTGAATGATGTTGCTAGAGCTGCTGGGCACATCTTGTGCTTGTTGCTCATTATCAATAAAAGTTTTACTTAAAAAAAGTGTAATTTTGATATTTGCACGTAGAAAGTTAGTAAAATATTGCATAAGATTGATGGTAAGGCTTCTATTTACTCGACTAATCTACTTGTCTTCAAGATTTGGTGATATGTTACGGATCATATTAGTAGTAATAAATTGTACAATATAGCTATAAGGATCAAATTGACATTGGGTAGTTAAATATAAGAAACAATTTGACAATTTACATTAGCCAACATGGCATTTAAATATGGACACGTCAGCAGGTGAAACAATGTCAATGAATAAAAGTGGTAAGTAGCGTTTGATTTAGTTAAGGGCGTATTTAAAATATGTTAAATGCTAACTTATATTCTCAAAGATACATGTTAAACAAATTTATTATAGAAATATATGTATTTACATTCAACTTCTAAAAATTAATATATTATGTTTTTTAATACAAAATTGTTTTTTTTTTAATTGCTTAATATGTGTCCTTAAGATACAACAATATCTATTACTCTTTTCAATTGTTGATTGTCTTTAGTGTTGGAGTACCTACAAGTACCTCGACCACGACATTACCTCTTTAGATCTTTATTTTATTTCATCTAACCAACTCCCTGTTTTACTATCAGTGATGTTTACTTCATATCATCGTTCATATTTTGAAATCCTTTATCTTTTAAAAATTGTTTTTAAGAATATTTTTATCTGAAAAATGTCATCTTTAATTTAGATTACTATGGTTGTAAAATTCTCACTATCTCCTTTACAAGACCTTTCTATAATTTATTCATTCTGACTTATTTTAACTTTCAAAAATTTTAATGTTGATCAACGGTTTATAATATATTGAAATACACATGTCACCAAAAAAATATACCCAAATATTGTAAAAAAAACGAAATAAACACCTTTGCAAAAAAATAAAAAAAAACAAATTTATTGAAAAAGAAACATTTCAAACTAAAGGGTCCTCCCTAATTTAATATCGTCTATTGTTTCATTAGTTTGGATGATTTGCCCACAAGTCAATTAGAGGAATCGCATTCGTACACGTAAAAACAATGTCTATTGTGTCAAACATAAGAAACATGTATAATTCTGTCAAAAAAAAAAAAACATACAGAAGAAACTCTATAAATTAATAATGTCAGGATCGGAGAAATTTATTAATTTAGAGAGTTATTAATTTATCGATAAATTAATAATTATTAATTTAAAGAGT
>Ga0228710_1002870_pt1 | contig 27375 bp, 11 predicted proteins | sample MedpolnodulmetaG_FD_177995 | JGI IMG/M metagenome (GOLD analysis project Ga0228710, IMG submission 177995) | Root nodule microbial communities from Medicago polymorpha collected in Santa Monica, California, United States - pink nodules | ecosystem: Host-associated > Plants > Roots > Nodule... | reverse complement strand
AGTTTCATGGCTTTTATTTGTGTATTGCTTGAATTGAATGTTAATTTTTTCTTGTGATTCATGGAGGAATTAAAGTTTTGTCTGGGTTGTTTCATGGTTGAAGATAGAGAAAAAATTAAAAAATATAATGTGGAAAGACTATGATAAAATCAATGTTTCTCATTTATCTAATGGTCAAAATTTACTTTCCCATGGTGGGAAATAACTTCCCTTCCCCATACTAAACCCCACCTATTGGGGAAGGTAACATTTAGCCTCGGAATGGAAACTTGTTTCCCATCATGGAAAAGTTTCAATTCCCAAGACAGGTGGCATTACCCAACCGGTTACTACAAAAAAATAAAAGAAAATGTAAATTGCATTTTAATGTTTTTTGTTTCTTCTTGTTGCACCCCCATTTACTTTAGTGTATTGTCCCTTTCCTCAATTAAGTTAAGCAAAATGTTGTCCTCCTCATTCTCACCGATTTCTCATGTCTCTCTCGTATAGTTCACAGAAACGAAACATAAGAAATTGCAAGGAGGAAGTAACCATCAGATCTGCATTCAAGCTTAAGAAATTAGCCATCATTTAGTTCACAGAAGCTGCATTCAAATACGAAAAACCTCAATCCTCGAACGTCAATTGTTGAAGCTGCATTCAAAGTTTGTTCTTGAGTTGAATCAAGCAATACCGTCATATCTGTTACAATGTTTCACAAATTGTGATACGACGATGTTTCACAAATGTTACTTGTTAATATTTTACAAATTATGGCGTTGAATTAAAAATTTAAATAGTTGACATTTGTGATACGACGATGTTTTAGAGACGCTCGTTACCATTTTAAAAATTACATCGGTGAATTAAAAAAATTGAAATTTGTGATACGACGATGTTTCACAAATTTTACTCGTCAACATTTTACAAATTACGGGGTCGAATTAAAAAATTTTAAAAATTGAAATTTGTGATGCGACGATGTTTCACAAATTTTACTCGTCAACATTTTACAAATTACGGTGTCGAATTAAAAAAATTTAAAAATTGAAATCTGTGATGCGACGATGTTTCACAATTTTTACTCGTTAACATTTTACAAATTACGGCGTCGAATAAAATTTAAGTTGCTTAACTAGTTACTACAATTTGATTCTACAGTATGGTAATTACCCTTTTATTTGACTAAGTACTCACTCAAATCATTATTAATCATAAAATATCTTTATTATAATATAAATTCAAAATTAATGTAATGGGATTTGTTACATAAAAACCAAACTATGTTACAACGCACATGTAAATTCAATATGGCAGTGTTATTAGCAACTAAATTACCAGGCCTAGTCGAAAATGTTAGGCACAGTAGAAAGGCCCAAAACAAAATGACAGGCCCATGAATTATTACGAAGAAATCAGAAATTGTTGTTTAATGAGAAGGTGGGGGCCACGTCTGCTGTCCACTGTGCCTGGCAACAATTTACAGCAAGCTACAGGTAACAAATCCTAGCCATCCAATTAAAAAACAATTATATCTATGGTTTTGGTTCAATTTTCCCATGAAGGGAAAGAAGTTTCCTTTCCCATACTAAATCTCACCGTTGTGGAAATATAAGTTTTTTTTCTCGGGTGTATTAAAAGTTTTTTTTCCCGACAATGTGTTTATAACATTTCATTAATCAACGTATATTCAATACAACTCGATATATCAATCAAAATTTGAAAACAAACTGACAATATGATGGTCTTAGTTAACTTATGATTTATGAACAAAATCATTTGTTTGTCTCTACACAAACTCCACATTAGAGTTAGTATAAATTTTTTTAGATAAGATAGTCTTACAATGTTTTAATAATCACTCCAAAATCAACATTAAAGGAGAGAAAGATATCCGCCACTTTCTTAAAATCGAGCTCAAATTCAACCATCCCCAAGTACAAATCATTGATCCAATTAAGTGCCGAAAAAATATCAAGGGCTTTTTCAACATGAACCTCACATTGGTGAAAACCATTCAATTTTAGTTAACACAAGCACACCATGCTCTGTTACATACACACATTTAGTGTGTATTTGGTTTTACAGTGATAAAAATTGATTTTTAGTGAATTTATTTTGTAAAATTCATATTGCTTAAAATTGAGTTGAATGTAAAGTAATTTATATTTATATTTGGATATATTTGTCTAAAAATGAGTTGAACAATAAATGTAAAAATAAATTTCAGAATCAAAAGTTTCAATTTCTAACTTCAAGTTATAATCAATTCTTAAGATAAAACTAATTATACGTACTTTAAGCAACTAAACACAGCCTAATCAATTTTACACCTTTAAAATCAATTTTGTCTTCTATAAAAATGCAACCAAACATAACCTAATTTGTTGCCTTCTTACCTGAAAATCTCAAAGTGCATCCTTTAATCAATGCCAAGAAGGAAGGTCACTACCGGGGGCAAATCCATTGTGAACATTTTTCCCTTGTAGCCAAAGCCGCACATCATTCCACTTTTTTTGTTTGTTAGTAACGTTTGGTGGACAGGTTCAAACAAAAGATGACATAGGATTTTGTTATGTGTCTAGTAAATATCAAAAGTAGGAAAAATGGTTATAAATTAGTAAATTTTATATATTTTTTATTCCAGTAAAAAGGTAAAACGAAAAAGAACAAAAGCACAAATGTTCTTTATATATATATATATATTTTAAGAAGCTTTCTATCATCACGCAACATAAGACTATTGACGTTTAATTCATATTGTCTTTTTTTAAAAAGACAAAAATAAAATACTATTTAAAAATGGGTCTTGTTAGCAAACGCCTCCGGGACACTCTTTAAGCATACTAAATTAAGTAATTCTTCTTTAAAAAATTTAAATTTCCAATATACTGATTACACAAAGGTTACTATTTAAGTTCTTTAACTAGTGTCCCGGAAATACTAGTTAACATTTTCCCTTAAAAATCTATAAAAAAAAAATTAAAAAAAAAATCAAAAAAATCCAACTAAAAAAAAACCTATTGATATGTTTTCGTTCCTTTCAAAATTGGTTGTATTGTAAAAAAATATCCACCACTTATAAATGCAATGTAAGGTCTTATCTCATTCAATATGAGATATTTAATAAGCTCCTTTCATGTTTAATGTGAGACATTTGAAGTGGTTCATAGCAATTCAATTGCGGTTGTTTGATAAGAGGTAGTTCAACGAATCTTTGATATTTAATATTATTTTAGGAGTTGTATTAAGTTTAATTCAAAATTTACAAAATCGGCTTATAAAACAAGAATTATCCACCATTTATAAACACATTGTTAGATTATACACCATCAACGTGAGACTCTGATTAGCACTATGTTCAACTTTTTGAAAAAATAATTATCAAGATTACTTGAGTAGCATATACTGGTAGTGGTAGCATCTACTTTAATGTTCACGTGTACTATTCACCAACCCGAAGGCAGTGCTCCCAAAACAATACAAAATAGCTTAAAATAATACAACGTCTCATAATCCCCCTGCAAGAATTTTTTGATTCCTGGGAACATATGAAACCTCAAAAAGACGGTTGAGATAATGATAGCATCAAGAGATTTGTTAATCAAAAAAAGATGATGACGACAGAAAATTGTTTTGAAGAACACCTCAAAATTACCTTTGCATTTTAAATTACTTGATAGTAGTACTTAATAATAATAGATTAGTTGGAGTATTATTTATTTTGTGCCTCCACCGAAAGTGTCTGGTAAATTCCCAACACATTTGATGTTTTTATATTAAGACGAACAGAATGTATACAAAGCTGGTCAATATAGAAACTGCAGCAGCAAGTAAGAATTTATCGAGTTAGATGATACGGATACGTGCATTTGAAAACAAAAAGATACGGAGTGGCTAAACGTCTAATCTAATTAAGAATTGAGAAGTTTAAAATCAAAGCATTTTTTTATAAAAGTATTTATGAGAAATCACACATTTTAGATCTAGCTTAAATATTTGCGCACACTACGGGCTGTGACTTGAGCTCAAAGTTTCACTTTCATCAGAATTCAGAACAACAACTCAAAAATTTAGTGCATGTTTGATTGTACGACCTCATCTCCGAATGGATGTCTACCTTTGATTTTATTATGATTTCACACAAACTGAAGAAGCAAGCTTCTATTTAGACGCAGAAAGTTAGCTCTGATTTTGGCAAAACATGGAAAACACATTGTAGAACCAAACACATGTTTAAAGATATACACGAGTTCACTTAAAAGATAGACCAAAAATATCGATAGAAAATATTTAAGGGGTCATTATTTTTTAAAAAAATGGAGAAACTAAAAGTGAAATTTGATATATTTATAAAGACTAAAGACTTATTAAAAGTGAATTATATTTAGAGGTATTTAAACTCTACTTCTAAAGTACTATGTGTGTCAAAGATAAGAAGTTTGAGTTAAACATATTTTCACACGAAAATAATAATATAAAAATATATTACATAAAAATCATCCTTTCGTTAACAAGATACTATAAGTAAGTAAGTAAAATGTAACAAAAAAAGTAAAATGGATACCAAAAGTCAATATTTTTTATTTAAATTTTAGATCTAATTCATTTGATTTTTTAGATTAGTGTATTGATATTTGCATTTTGTTATAGAGAATGCAGTATGTTTTTAAGGTAAATGTCAATAAATAGAAAAATCTAACAGGTTCTTTGAGAACACTTGTCAAGACATCTAAATTAATCATAATTAATTGGAACTTAGTAATCAATAGTTTTAAAGTTTATAAATGCTTCTTTTAAAACGAAACTTTTAATTTTAGAGTTTTTAACAAGTACTATTATACAAACAGTTGCTAAGAGCATTTTTAATGGAGTTGTTCTTATTAATGGAGACTTTTGTTTAGAATGAAAACAGAAAAAAGGAGTGTCTATCAAACACCAAACTCTGTAGTCTTTTAAGTGCGGGCTCCACCATTAAAAATAGAAAAAAGTCACAAATAAGTTATAAGATAATTATGATTCAACAAATAAATATTTTTGAAATGGAATGGTGTAACATTATTTTATAACCATTTAGTAATTTTTACTTTTTAGCTGTTATGTGTTGGAGTGATTATTAGTAAGACATCATTAAAAAATATAATTAGGTTTCTTTTTAACCGATATAATTAAGTTATGTGTACAAATAAAGCTTACAAGTACTCTTTATATTGATGTATTTATTACTTTACAAGTTTAAAAACATTATTTTTTTATAACAATTCTTTGTTTGGGTTACTGTGTTGTCGGTGTTAAATTTTTCCCGTCGATTAGTGATAACTATACTACGGTGATTGAATACAAAGAGTTAGAGATCGAACTATCTTCACCATATGTTTAAGGTTAGATATACAAATCTCTAGTAACTAGGATTGGATTAATCCATTGTTGATTGAACACAATTTTTTTATTATATTGTTATCAAGACCTTATTGTTTTTAAGAGAAGTGTTAATAACACATAATTTTTAATACACTTTTTTATTGTTTAAAATTTATATGGACTTTATGAAGTCATGTAGGTCCTATGTGAATTTATCATATTCATATGAATTTTAACCACTAATAAAAAGAGAATGCGCAAAAATATAGTATGTTGTTAACAATATTCTTTTTAAAGGGTTGTTAACGTTATTTATTTATTGAATTCATATGCATTTTAATTAGGCCAAATTACACAATTTATTCTTTAACGTTATTTATTTATTGAATTCATATGCATTTTAATTAGGCCAAATTACACAATTTATTTCTTAACTTATTTTTATGTAATACTTTAACTGTTTATCCTTTTTTTTTCTTCGACTTCATCGTTTATGTTATAATCAGATAACACTTTCATTTATGTTATTCTTTTTTATGGGGTTTTTTCATGAAGTTTGAGTTTCTACATTTGTATGATAAATATTTGGGTTTGTTTATGAATTTGATAAAAAATTTATAAGTTTTTTATTTATTTTGTTTTGATTAAAAAGGATAACAATGATGATATTTTATAATATAAAAGACTAAATTGAAAAATGAAAAAAGATAATAGATGAAAATATTACCTAACGATAACATAAATATAAAATAAGAAAATGATGAAAATGTTATCTAAAATTAAGTTAAGGGAAAAATTATGTAATTAACTTTTCACGCGGATTCAAATGAGAAACACCGTTCTAAATTTGATATTATTAAATTGGATATAATATTTGTCGTGTATTGAAAAAAATTATTATTCTTTTTTATAAGAAAAAGAAATTCATAAGAGACGAGGATGGAGTAAAAAGAGGAAAAAAATAAAATAAATGGCAGTCCATCATTCTAAAAAGAATCTTCATGGCAGAACCGTTGGATTGCATGGAGATGGTCGATAAGAAGCACACGTGCCAGGTCTCTATCAGTATTTGCTCTGTTTCTTCTTTTGAGTACTAAAACTCATGAAAAGCTTACTGGTATATAAAAAACATGAAAAGCAGAGTCACGTAAAACGACAAGGAGTACTACTGTTAAAGTTACAAAGGCTACAAGAAAATCTCATGTGTTAACTATTTAAAGACCTGATACCTATTAGGTATTCCTAATGGAAAAAATATTTTGAAAGTCTTAGAGCAATTTCAAAGGAAGGTCCTTATTTAGCAAGAACCACTTCATGTTAAGAACTTCTATTGGAGGAAGAAAAAATGAGTTAATGTTAAAAAACGAATAACTATATAATGATTCTCTTTCTTAAGTAACTAACGGGTCTCATGTTTAAAATAAGTAATAAAACATGTACTATGGAGCTCCACTTACAAAAGATGTAATATTTTAATAATTAATAGTTGTTTTGATTTTTTAAAAAAAATTAATAGTTGTTTTAAATATTATTTTATCTATTTGTCATCATTTTGAATAAAATGTAATTTATGCAAATTATTATTATTTTTTTTAACAGAGAAATGTAAAAATTGTAATGTAAATTTTTTCATTTTTAAAATTATTAGCAAATGTGGCAGAATTTAAGTTCATAAGAATAATTAAATATTTTATAATTTTTTTAAGGATTATAATTAAATATTATGAGGTAATTTATAATTTAATAAATAAATTATTTTTGTTTAGTGATGTAAAGTCAGTGGGACCTATTTAAGTACTTTTTATTGGAGTCCTTATTAGTGTATTTCCATTGGAGTCATTGAGTCCTTAATAGATACTTTTATTAAAATATTATAAATAAGTGATGTGTAACATGAAGTTCATTTAAGGAGTTTCCATTGAAACTACCATTGTGGATGCTCTTATAAGACCTGAGGTCTTACTTAAGACCCTCACTTTTAAGCGGGACTCACACTCTTTTAATATTAAAAAAATGAAATATAATGATATAAAGTTATTGATAGTTGATTAGTGGATCTCATTCAAGAACTTTGTGTGAGATCTTGGTTGAAGTGATTAAGTGTTTATTAGATACTACCATTAAAAAATTATAAATGAGTGATGTGTACACGTGAGACTCATTCAAAAACTCAAAAATGGGTGTCTCCATTGTGGATGCTCTAATACCATACCAACAGTACATAAGCAAAAATCACAATTTAAAGGTCAACATATATGGTTAAGAATGATTCTTTATAAATAATAATTTATGTATTTTAAAATGAATATCATTTAAGGTTTTTATACGTATTTTTTTTTAAAGAATACATATGTTAAAATATACATTAATTAAAAGTAAGATAATTATTATTTATCAAATTATTTTTATTAATTATTAGATTGTTTTTTTCTAATGTAAAAGTAATACTTTGAGACTAGTGTGTTGTATTAATTGAATTATACAATTAAAAAAAGAAAAGGTCATTATGGATTAGAAACTAAAAATGAGATTCACTCTGGAACAATATTTTCACTAAATTGTCACTAATTTTTAAATAAAGGAAATACTCATATAGAAAGTAAGCACATGAAAAAACATTGAATATGAATGTATTATTTACTGTAAAAATACAAGGAGAATATTATTCAAATAACGAGTGAATCATCAACTTCGTCCTTGAATTTGCAAGTATTAGTCAAAATCGTCCCCAAATTTTGCGAAATATCAATTTCGTCCTTCCAATTAATTGGGTGTTAACGGAGTTGACGTGGCCGTTAACCTCTCACATGGACTGTCATGTCAGACGTCTCACAATCAGGGACTAATATGGCCGATTGTAACCAACATAAGGACTAATTTGGCTGATTTGCATAAAATGTAAGAATGTCATCTTCCCCAATGTCTCTCTTCCCCAAAACCTATTTCTTCCCCAAATGTATAAAATTGGAACCCTAATTTTACAATCTTTAATCCACAATCCAAAATTCCCAAAAATTCTTCCAATAATCAGTGGTAACGTTCTTCCTCAATTGAAATAACCTCAAACCCTAATTTTTTGATTGAATCTGAAATAAAAAAAATCCCCAAAATTCCTTCAAACAAAACTGTTGTAATTGAATCTGAATTGATGAGGGTGGGTGTATGGGCAAAAAATCTTTAGAAAATCGATCTTCATATTCAAGACAAAGGAAAGTGAGAATGAAGTTGTTTGGAGGGTGAGGTTGATGGACAAAGTTGATACTTCAGGAATTGAGCTTGGGTTGATTAAGTTTTTGATAGTCATAGTTTGCTTGTGTTGAGTTTGTGAACATGCTTCTGAATTGTACTAGACGTGTGTAATGTTGTAATGAAAAGAGGTTGAAGATGAATCTTCATGTAACCTTTATGTCAAAATATTTACATCAGATTAGTCCTTAAATTTTATGGCTATCCATCAAATCGATCCCTAAATTATTTTAAAAAATATCAAATCAGTCCTTGAATTATACAACTAACTATCAGTTTGGTCCTTGAAAGGCAAGCTTTGCAGAACAAAATACAAAACGCAGAAAACACAACTTGATCTTTGCAGCATTTACAGCATTTGCAGCATCAACATTTTATGGATTTCCACCATTACAAGCATCAACATTTTATACATTTCCACCATTACCAAATATAGTAACCAACCAAAACAAAAATTATCTTTCTATTTTATAAACCGAAAACCCTAATAAGACTAATCTAAACAACAACAAAAAACTGAAAACTTGAAAACAAAATCATTAAAAATGAAAACAAAATCATTAAAACTAAAAAAAAAATAAAAAAGGCCAAAAAAATGGTGAAAACGAACAGGAGGAGAAGGTGAGATGGATGTGAGACTTACCTTAACCAAAGACCGTTTCGTTCTTCAAAAACTCACTGTTGATTGTCGACGATGATGATGATTTTGGAGAGGAGAAGGTGATGAAGGTTTTAGCGGAAAGGAGAAAGGTCGAGGACTGTTTTGATGGGTATGACTGAAATCTGAGGGTGGAAGGTAAGGATAAAACAGGGGTAAAAATGGAAAAGCAGAAAAAAATTACATTTGAAAAGTGAAAACTGAATTTTTTGCGTTTCCATTAATTTAGTCCTTGTACACGTGGCTTTCTTTTTGACATGTTTACATGACAACACAACATGCAAGGTGCCAGCTCACCATCACTAACAGACCTTTTGGACGGAGGGACCATTTTGATGGACGTGAGAGAAAATTCAGGGACGAAATTGATATTTCGCAAAATTTGAAGACGATTTTGGCTGATGCTTGCAAATTCAGGGACGAAGTTGATGATTCACTCCTCAAATAACTAAAGATCATTGAATACGAAACATCATTTTCTTACTTCGTAAAAAACACCCAAAATCCTAAAGATCATTATATATAGTAATAGTTGTAGAATTGCCCAAAATTTGGTCATTGATTGTTTGATGTTTTTCTTATGAGAAATGTTCATTTAGGTGAACCCAAACCAACCAAAATTCACCCCCAATCTGAAAAGAAATCATAGATGGCAACATTCAAAAAATATATAAAATTAATACAAAAACAGTTTATAATTATTTTTATACAAGAAACAAAATTTAGATTCAGAGGCATCATCTTATGCAAGATGAGGGAGTACTATCAATCGCATGATAAGTGCTAAACACAAACGCTCTCACTCTCCCCTCTCAACAAGAAGACGCCACTTCATCAGTTTTTTTCAAAACCCTTACTTGTGTTTACTGGTTTAACAAGTTTGCTTGCTCTTTTTTTTTGTTATTTTTTTCTTTAGCCTTATTAGTTCATAAATTGTACTAAATTTTTCACAATGACAGTGTAATTTTTGTTTGTATACAAGCGCACTATCTATGTTGCCTTTGTCGGTATTGATGGTGTTTTCGATTATACGGCGGTTGTAAGATTGCTTCATCAAATATGATGGTTTGTGAGATAGAGGTTCTTTAGGGGGTGGGGGCTTGATAAAGAAACCTCACAACAACTGCATCACCGAAAGCACTATTAGTGCCGACAAAGGCAACAAAGGTGGTGCATTGATACGAAAACAGAAATACCACCGTCCCAGTGAAAGATTTAGTGCAGTTTATGAAGGAATAACCAATACTCACAAACAAAAAACATGTTAAAGGTTTGAAAAAAAAATTATGACATGGTGTCTTATGGTAGTGTGCGTTGAGAGGCAAGTGTACGAGCGTTTGTGCCTTGCACTTCTCTTACTTTAAAACATCCAACTATAAAAACTTAGATTTAAATAAGTTACCACGAGTGTGAGTAAAAGATTCAACCACCTCAATGAGTCTCACTTCGTAAAACAATAAATTTTGCTATCATATACATTTTTTAACATGAAAATATTTATTTTTGTAAAAAAAACATAAAAAAAGTTTATATCATTTACTGATTATAGATCTTTCATTTATTATCGTTCTACTTTCATTTCCTTTTAACATTTTATAATCCAAACAAACAAAACATAGTCTTTGTGAGCTTAACTCAATTGACACGGACAATGCATAATATATATAAAGTCTGGAGTTCAAACACCGACCATAAATAATAAAACAAACATAAATCCACCTAAGCTCTCTAGAAAATTCTTTGGCTCATATCGTAAATCCTCAATCTAACTTTCAGTTCAATTTAATTTTTTGAAACTATTTCAATCAGAACCATATTAGTACTACAATAAACAAACATGGAAATATGTTTTATTCTAAAAGTTGGTCAAAATCAATGTTTATTTTTTTTTTTTATAAATAAATCTTCATTTTTTTAATGTATTTTCTAGGTTTCTTGTCTTAGGTAGGACACAGAATTTAAAATAATGCAGCAGTGATGGTGCATGAGTGAATGAGTTTATTTTCTATTTTGGAGCATCTCTTCTATTGCGTGAAGGAGTTGTGTGGGCCCAGTTGGCTCAGTCAACTGACCAGGACCATGACCCATTGTCAGTTCTAATTCAATCATCACAGTCCTGTGTTTGTCGTTTTGTGATCACTCACTCACTCACTCTGCAAACCCTTTCAAACTCTTTTACTATCTCTCTTTCTCATCTCTGTCTGGTTTTTTACCTTCCATTCAATGCTTTCCTTGTTGCCACCTAAAACAACCACACATGTCGTGCATGTGTTAATTCCTTTATATTTATTTACCGGGGAAAAAAGCTAATTAAAAAAATAATTACTGTCCTTTAAAAAGAAAAAGTAGTACTTATTATTAGGAAAAATTAAACGGCTTCTTTTATCATTGTCATCAATCACATTCACTTTTCGTAGTTGGACTTGGGATTGTTCAACTTTTGCTTTAACCAAAATAAATAAATACGGGTTCGAGTTTATTCTCAAATCCGAGAGTGTCGTAAAAGAGCTTACACTAATATTTACCGTAGTGGTAGTTTCTTTTAAGGTTGATGTTAAATTGTGTCATTAAGACACATGTTAAACATTAATGTCATTCTATTAATGGTAAAAATTTAATGAAAAAAATTAATATTAAACATTTTGAACAATAAATTAACACAATTTTCAATACATTAATTATTTCTATTATTGGAATTTATAACATGTGTCATAAAGGCACAAATTATCATTTCCCTTTTTTTAAATGGCAACTTTAACGTATTCTTTAAAAAAAACTTTAATCACATGCTTCCTCCGGTCTCAAATGTAAGAAACTTTTCACTTTTTAAGTTCATTCAATAAATGATGTATGTGGTCTATAATAAGGACCACATATATTATTTATTGAATGAATCTAAAAAGTGAAAAGTTTCTTACATTTGAGACCGGAGAGAGTATTTAATCATTAATTCTATAATTGAATTTAGATGCCCAAAGATAGATTTTATTATATCACATATTTTTCTCTTTTTGTATTATAAAATTTCTTATTTTGTTAAAAAAAAAAAGTAGGAGTCCGCTTTGGGACTTTTAAAAATGATCAAGTTAAAATACCCCTTAAAATAGGTGATACTTTCTCAATACATCACCACCTTATGGTCTTGATCTTACTTACATCTAAATAGTGAAAAAAAATACCACTAGTTGTTTTTTTGCAAAATAGAGATCTTACTTCATTTATGGTTTTTTTAGTCCATACAAAAAAATCACGCATGGTTGGAGCATAATAAAAAAATAATATGCAAAAAAATTTCTCTAAAACCCAGCACATAGTTTTGGAAAGAAATTAACAAATTATACTCCCCTTATGTTAAATACATGATTATTTTTAAAAAAATTCTTTGTCACTTTTTATGAGACTTTTCTTTTTTTACTTTTCAACCGAATTATTATTTTTTACCAAAATAATTTTACTTATTATATATTTTTAATCGTGAACAAATAATATAGTTAGTCAAAAAAATTAAATAAATTATCAATTATCTCTATTTATAATAATCTTTATTTTTGGAAAATTCATTAAAGATAAACCTAAAAAACAATACAAATATTGCAAAAGAATCTATTTTTACCAAAAGTTTTGTTATTTATTACCTAAGGACACTTGTTAGCATTTTCTATATAATAATATTACCAACAAATTTCTTCCATAAAATATATTGGAAAATGTTAACTAGTGCCCCCGAGGCACTGGTTAAGGAAACCAAATATAGTATAAGGACCTTGGAACTTGTGTAGTTAAAGTTAAAAAAGTGTAAAAAATTATGTTTTCAATGCAAATATTTCTTTTTTTGTTTCCTTAACTATTGTCCCGGGGCACCAGTCAATAAGACCCAAAAAAATTTTACTACTCCCTTAATGTAGACACCCATTGCATTTTTCACATTTCTTAAGAAAAATTGTCAGGGTAATTAATGTGTCTGTTTTTTGTGTTAATATTACAAAATTGTCATTTGTTTGTATGTGTATTAAATTTGACTTTTCATATTCAAGACAAAACAATAGTATTAATTAAGGGTATATTTAAGAAAAAATAACAAATATATCTAATAATTTAAAAAAGAGTTTATATTTAGGAACAAAAATAAAATCATATAAGTGCTTAGATATAGAGAGGAATGGGAGTAACAAATTTCTAATATCTTGTCAATCAAAACTGTTTTCTTTAATGCAAAACGAGTGGTTTTACAAATTTTCTATTTCTAGAAAGAAGTACAGTAACAAAGTAACTGTGATTTGTCGCCAATGTGAAAATTAATCTAACTTAACTAAAATTGAATTGCCAACACAATAAACCAGTGCATTAATTATATGAATGTATATTTATGTAAAGCAATGAATGGGTGATTCATGACACAGCGAATAAATTCAGCAAAGAAATAAATTGTTGTCTAAACAGTTAACAAACCAGTTGTCTTAAAACCATTACATTTAATTTAATTAAGACCTTAACCCTTCATCTAATCCATAAATCACTATACATTTCTAAATTTAGTCTTAGCACCGTTTTGCAATGAACCATTATGCAAAAATGGGTAAAGTACAATCGCATAACATTTCTATGGGCAGATACATCCAAAAGACTGTACAGTAGTAAATAAATTTCTAGAGAGATAATTTTCTAGAGAGAGAGTAGTTAGTGTATTTCAGAAGCTCTCTGTTTCGCTGATTTTGAGGCATGCAAGAGAGAGAAAAAGATTATTCGTACAACACAAGTTTCACATATCTAGTCAATATTTTTACTGCATTTAGGACTCTCTTCTCTTCAAAATCAAAACCATCTTTCTGAAGTTTTCAGACTACAGAGAAACAAACAACCCAGGTGGGTTTTTTTTTTCTTCCTCTTCTTCTTTTTCACCTTTTCTTCACTTTATCACTCTTTGGTTTTTCATTCTTCTTTATCACTGATTGTGCTTTTGTATTGTATCTGTTTTCATTTCGGTTTTGAATCTTCTCTGTGCTTTTTCTCACATGCATGTTGCATTTGGGGTTAATCGACAATCTTTCAGTTCTCTGTTTGGTAAAAAAGCTATTTTTTTTTTGTTTCTCTTCACTTTATGCATTTGGGTTTTTTTTATTTAATTTTAGTTTCATAATTTATACTACATTTTATTTTCTGGGTTTCTTTAATCGTGCAATCAGTGACCCAATGTTAAAGTTTTCATCTTTTTTTAGATGTGATGAAATCAAACTGTTTATGTACCATTTTTGGTTGATTCAGAATCAATTGATTATTCATTTTAATGTGTGTTGGGTTGTTTAATTTCAAATCAATTGAGTTGTCATTTGTACATTTATTTTCTGGGTCTATTGAATCATGCAATCAGTGACCTATGCTTTTGCTGGGTTAAAGTTTTAGTTTTTTTTCTTAATTGTGATGAAACTATTTATGTAACAACGTTTGATGATTCAAAATCAATTGATTATTTCAATTTAATGTGTATTGGGCTGTTTGATTTATGTAAGAAAAATTGGGTTTTTGATGAACAGGTGTGTTAAGATAATGCTGAGGAAGAGAAGTAGGTCAATCCAGAAAGATCAACACCAAATGGGTCATCTCACAAATTCTGATGCTAATTCTGATCATTATGCTCAATCTCATGCTTTTGGGCGTAATATCAAAGGCAACCCAATTTTCAATGTTCCTTGTTTGTTTGTGGGTTTAGGTCCAAAAGGGTTGTTGGATTCTGATTCAGTTAGAAGTCCAACTTCACCTCTAGATACTAGAGTTCTTTCAAATTCAGGTAACCCTGTTAGGAACCAAAGATCTTCACTCCTTGAGGGAAACCAAAGGAGTTGGGATTGTTGCAAGGTTGGTCTAAGTATTGTTGAATCTTTGGAAGATTGTAACTGTTCTAGGTTTTGTGGGAAAATTCTTCAATCACTTGATAGCAAGGGCGTTAGTCTAAGTCCTCAAACGATGATCAAAACTCCAATTTGTGAAACTTGTATGGATTCTTTTGAGTCATCTAAGTCTTTGCCTAAAGATTTTGGGAAGGTGGTTCCTTGTGTAGAAGATGGATCTGTTATCCATAAGGATGAAGGTGAATCCAATGTCCTTTTCGAGATTGGTGAAACTAGCTTAGAGCATGATGAACCATTTGGGAGAACTAGGTCTTGTTCATTGGATTCATGCAAATCAATGAAAGCTGATTTTGGATTAGCCACTTCAAAAACTGATTCTGATATTGATGATTTTGCTATGAAAGATGTCACAGTTCAGGTTAGCTCTTCTCCTCATTTTATTGGAGGAAGCCAGAACTCAAATGCCTTCATACAGGCAGAGTCAAACTCAAACATTCTCCCCATAAGTTCTTCCAATGAGATTCTTAAGTCTCTATCAGCTAGTGAGATTGAGCTTTCTGAGGATTACACATGTGTGATTTCTCATGGTCCTAATCCCAAAACAACTCATATTTTTGGTGATTGTATCTTGGAAACTCATCCTGATTTATCCATTAAGAATTATTTTAAGAATGAAGAGAATGAGAAAGAGAATGGAGCGACCCTTGTTGGTAACAGGTTGTTACATGCTCCAAACCAATATCCCTCTAGTGCCTTCTTAAGTTTCTGCCACCATTGCGACAAGAAACTGGATGAGGGGAAAGACATTTATATCTATAGGTGAGTAACACTATTGCATATCTTTCAATACCTTGAATTGTGGTTGTGTCACAATCTTTGATACTAAGGAAAATTGTGGTCAAATGCAGCCTCAATTGCGGTCGCGGACCTTATTTTATTATTTTGACATACATTTTCACTGTTGGATTTATTGATTCTGAGACTGGTTTCCTTTGATATATTGCAGAGGTGAAAAAGCATTTTGCAGCTTAACTTGCCGTGCAATAGAGATTATGATTGACGAGGAACTTGAGAAATCCAACTCTCCTTGCGAGAACTCTGCAAAGCCAAATCTTGGTGAGCAAATTTTTGAAGCAGGCATCCCCACAACCACATAAGAAAGAGTAGACGCATTTGATCATCTGATCACAATTGAGCTGTTTTATGTGCATCTGTTAGCAGCCATTGGATGATCGTTTTGTACATCATTGCGTTTGCCTTGACTATAGCTTATGGTTTTTGGTGGATTATTATGGCTCTCATCAAGCTAGTTTTGTTTTATATAGAGAGATATAAAATGTTATCAAACTATTGATAGCTTGTAGAAATTAAGGGGTTGAAGCCTATTTTTCTGGCATCCCCTTTTGAAATTTTCTTGCATTATTATCTCTAATATTAATACTATGTGGATGTTCACAACCCAAACAAAGTTTCTGACTTTAATGTTATCAACTTGATGTAATATGCTTTATTTAGACTGAAAAATAATAAAATCAATATATCGTAGTTTATACAACCTATATTGTCCTACATCTTTTTGGACTGAAAAACAGGACATTTAGCAGTGTTGATCACTTTTTACAATACCATTTCGCAAGTTATCAACTTGATGTAATATGCTTTATTTAGACGAATCCTATGATTACTATTTTGGCAAAAGAATCTACTGTAGAGTGTAGAGTCCAAGAAAATGCAGTTTTACAGTATATAGTAGAAATGCTTTGAGTATTATCTCCCCAATTTTTATCATCTTTATAACAGATCCATATTGGAGTTTCATTACATTTTTAACCTAAAAGGTTCATTTAACCCCTTAATGGACTAATATTGACATCTAATCTTTTAAGAACATCTAATATTTGTTGGTAGTCTAATAAACTAATATATAGATATATGTTTTTTAGTTAATGAGTTTTTTAATAGTATTAATTCATAATGGTTATTGAAATATAAAATTCCAACAATTCTTTCTTCGAATCAAATCTAATCAAACAATCTGTAAATGAGAAATGATTATTTAAAACTCCTTCCTTCCCTTTCATGATTTAAAAGGTTTACTGTTATATTATGTTGGATCTCTCAAAAACACACATTCACACCCACGCAAGCAAATCAACTTTCTATGAATTGTGCCACCTATTCTTTATTTTTGTCAACTTTTTTTCCTTTGCATTTCTCTTCTCCATTAAATTAAAATTGCTACTCTCTGTTTGAATCAAACCAAAGAATCTAACAAACGAGAAGATGCTATGTAAAACTGATCACTTCAATTCGTTTCAAAGCAATAGATTTGCACTTTGAGTACCAGATGATTCCAACAACATATTACAGTAATTTTAATGAAATTACAGTGGTATTGTGATTTTATCTACGTATAACTTTTGTCAAAATTATACTGCAATTTTCTCAAAATCACCGACAATCAAAACCTATGTGTATACACAACCCTCGGACAGATGACAACAATAGAAGATTCATGCTTATCTAAAAAAAAAACGATAGAAGAATCGAATTCTCATCACGATTACCTAGTCTACGACCAATTATGCCTTTCAGTCAACAGTCTTGGGCATAAGAAAATACTATTGGAGTATTGATGTAAGATAGGGGAATTTGGTTGTCCTTGATGAATTATAATCTTATTTTCAACAGTCCTGATAGAGAGGGTATTGAGGTTCCAGAGGAAGAAACTGCAGTATTTAGGCCACTATATACAAGGGTTTCTACAGCAATTAGAAGGGTCTATATCAGATAAACTCCTATATGCTTGCCAATAAAGTGTAGAATCAGGAACAATGTCTATTGCATTATTTGATTCAAACTGAAATATATATGAAGTCACAAAAAAAACTCATGTTCGGATTTTACAGCGTGTTGTTTGAAACTTCAAATTGCTTCTAACATCATTCAGGGGTATGCGTTCGGCTAAAAGGAGGATAATTTGATTTTTTACATTATTTTGAAACGATTTTAGCTTAAAACCTAAAACCACCAAAACCAGTTTTTGTGTTGTCTGTTTCTATTTTTACGCTTAACTTTCATTGTCTTGCACTGTGACCGTTTCACCCAAACAATCGTGACCCCCTTGCCATTGTCCAAAACCAGCTACTTCCTCCTTCGGTTGGCAGCAGTCATTTCCAGCAGTATTGTTCTGAAAGCATTGTTCCGGCAACGTCATTTCTGTAACATCGTTCATCCTTCTATGCTCAAGTTCTAACAATCCTTCTCTCGTCCCCCTGTTTTGGTTGCAATGATTGTTTTGATTCTTCTTATAAACTTTGTTTCTAGGTATAACATTGCATATTGGAGGACGGAAGAGTTTTTGTAATTCGTCAGCTTCAATGGGTCTAGAGTCTATGAGTATCTCATTTTCTTTTGTCAAGTTCAATCTTAGTTGTAAACTAGTAAATATTTTTCAAAGGGGAGATTAGTTACTTTAGTCCCTGAGTGTAGATACGTTGCAAAATAGTCCCTGAATCTAGACTCGGTTAGTCAATTTAGTCCCTGAATCTAGACTCGGTTAGTCAATTTAGTCCCTGAATCCAGACTTCGTTAGTCTCAGGGACTGTTTTGCAATTTCTTCCATTTTCCAAGATGTAAATTTAAGTTCCGACCTTTTAACGAAATCTTTATCATATGATTCATATCTATTTCCGCCTTGAGAAAATGTGTTTTACCAAAACTTGGACGTTCCATTAATTAGTCTTCTAATTTAACTGATGTTGGTAATTCTAATTAGACTTTAGTTTGCGAATCAAAATCAAGGTTTGAGCATGGGAATCCCCATCAGAACTAAAGCCTAGCTTTTGCATAAACTAGTGTTGTATCGAACGATGTCGGGAATCCCCATCAGAACTAAAGCCTAGCTTTTGCATAAACTAGAGTTATTGATAAATGATAGATAAGTCACATTTAAACCACGTTTAAACGTTGGTATATTTATAGAGACAAAAACATATTTAACCCTTAGAAAAAACGGTATTGTTTGATAAACACCCTTTTTACTATCCCACCCTTATACACCATGCCATGTGGCATTACTTTTAATTTTTTAATTGTTTTATTAATCCAAACAAAACAAATAAACACACACACTTGTTCAACACAATCACTCCTCTCTTCTTCAACTCTCTCTCTCATCCACCTTCAATTTCCACAGTGCTGCCTTCTTCAACAGTCATGCTTGTTGTTTCTTTCTCTCTCCCTATATACTGGTGGTTAGATCGATGCCGGTGACGGTGGTGAAGTCGGTGAACACGACAGTGACGGTGTTGATGGTGGGGGAATGAGGGTGGTGGTTGTTGGGGGTCGAAGGTGGACGGAGGCTGCAGATTTGAGGACGACCGAGGCAGCGGAGGGTGAGGACGGAAATGGAAGTGATGTTGAGAACATGGGAGATGTTTGGTCGTCGTCGCTCCGTCGCCGAAAACGGAGGCGATGTTGATGATGGGGTCGATTTTGGTGGACGAATGATGTTAGATCTGAGGGAGACTGGTGGTTGTGAGATTTGAGCGCGACGACGGCGGACGTGGGTGGTGTGCCGGTAGTGGTGGTGGGACTGACCGGAGAAGAAGAAAAGGTAAAGAAAGGAGTGAGGGTGAGAAAAGTCTTGACAAAATTACCCCTATTATGATTAATATAAAAAATGCCACTTGGGAGTGGTCCAAAGTGGTATGTCCACTAAGTGATGTGAATAATGTCGACCAAGAACTTCTCTTTCAAACCTAGAAAAATTACGAACTGAATACTGAATTTAGTTTCGGAAAATTTGAAAAATAAAATAAGTAACACTGACCAGAGCCTCAGCTAAACAAACAAAACGCCACTATAACTTTCTTCCTTAACTTCCAATGAAAATTCAATCTTTTAACCAAGCAATAACAGTTCGTCAGCATGCCAACCAAAACTCCTTCAAATATTAGTTCATCACATTTTTCTAGTTCAGAACTCTAATTTTCAGCTATTAAACTTTTTTTTCAAGAGCTTTTTCAAAACAATCACTAGTAATTTGACTACCGAATGCAAGTTAAAAGTTAAACCTGAGAGGCACGGGCAAGTCACTAAAGCCATATGAATTTAAAACGAGAAAATTTGATAAAGTCAAAATATAACATGAAATAGAAAAACAGCAAACTAGAGTACTCCGAGAATGAACCAAGTATGATCTCATGAAATCTAATAAAGCAAAATTTAACTCCACTAATAGCAAAACTAAAGAATCTAATCATCACCAAACAGACCAAAACCAATGTCTTCATCAGACTCTTCTTCAGGCTCTTCCTTCTTTGCCTCCTCCTTGGCAGCGGCAGCAGGGGCACCACCAGATGCAGCAGCAGCTGGGGCAGCAACAGCTACAGCAAATTTACTTGGGTCCTGCATAGAACAAAATCAACGAATAAGAAAAATGGGAATATGGGGTTACTGTTTTAGTATCAGATCATTAATATGTTGAAGCCAATACCTTAAGGTACTCCTTAACCTTGTCTGCCTCAGGGAAAGAATATTCAGTAGCAACTGCAAAAGCAAGAACATTTTTGTAGGCATTGACAAACATATGAGGAGCAGCTGCAAGTGTCGGGTAAGAGATGGCCAATGAAAGTGAAGTGACCATGGAAACCCCAATAGCAAACTTCGCAACAAGGTCATCCTCAGTTAGGTCAAGAACCTCAGGGCTAAACACTGAACCATTGTCATAAACAGAAAGGACCACAAGCCCATATGAAAAGGGCCTAATGCCTAACTTGGCAAGCAATGCAGCTTCAGAAGATCCAACCTTGTCTCCTTTCTTAATGAGTTCCACAGGGGTAATGATTTCCACAGTACCCTTGTTAATCTTGGTTGGGATGTTGAGCACCTAAAGTGGAGAATAAACATAAGTTTGTCATTCACGCCAGTAAATCTCAATGTTAAAAAGAGGAGGATAACAAACCTGGAAGAAAGAGGTCTGAGATGGGTCAAGCCCTGTGTTGCCTGGAGGAACAACGACATCAATTGGAGCAACCAAACCAACACGAGCAGGAGCTCCAACCTATTCAGATTTAAGACAATCAAATATTAAACGAGCACTCAACTAACAAGACAAGTGGACACATTCAACCACATCACTGCAATTGCCTCATACAAAAAAAATTATATACAGAAAACGTAATGAGGAAATTGACAATCAATGTTAACAGATAATGATATAATGCAACCACAGTACCTACCTAGATGGGACAACAAAAATGGAAAAATAGAAGTATACAATGAATAAGAATCAAATCATGAAATAGTCCATGCTTAAACAAGTCATTTGATAGCCAGCCATTGATATGTTTTACTGAAAAATTCTATGAACAGACCTTTCTATATTGGCGACTTCACATAAGGATCAAATTTAAATGTATCAATTAAAAGTAGCAGAAAAACCAGAGCATCATTACAATAACATTGAATATGGCAAACTAAAAAACATAACATATGATAACTGTGAAAAGGTAACTTCACCTTGTATTTAGCAACTTCTTCACTGACTTCCTTCAAGTCACCTTTTGTGAAAATCAAACCAACATTTCCCTGATTCAGGGCAAATCCTCACAAGAGTTAACAACAACATAAAAAAATCCACATAATATAGTCTAGTAATTAAAACATAAAAAGTCAATTATGATTATAAAAAATAGCACTGACTGCCATGACTATCTCCCTGTTTCGATAAACAACTAAATTAAGTGCTTGTAGCTACACAAGCGCTATAAAAGCACATATAGCACAAGGGCCCATAGCATAAAGGCTTGTTTGAATTGGCTTATTCTAGAGCTTATGCAAATAATTAAGCTTTTATGTATTATTCACAAGCTTGTCAAGGAAAATTATGAAAAAACAGCTTATGAAGAAAATTTTCATTAGTTGCAAAGCTATTTTAAAAAATAAAATATAAGCCAATCGAAACATGCCCCAAGTGGTCATCATATTTCAACAACCCAAGACAAATAAAGTTAGATTGTTTTTCATATAAAACTAAGCTGTTTTCATAAGTTCTCTTCTCTAAAACAGATTAATATGGACTTGTGTGAATAAGTAAATCCAAACAGTCCTATACATAACAAAATAACCAAATTTCTCAGCTTTATCACACAAAATCAATAAAACAAAACAACACATTATTCAATCGAAATTCATTGACGAATGAGCAAAATCTAAAGAGAAAAGGAAAACTCACAACAAGAAGAGGGATAAGGTTGAGAAAAGCATTGTTGCCGGTTTTCTCAGCGTGCATACGAACAGATCGCTTCATCATGGTGTTCTTTCCCATGAGAACAACGGAGTCACCACGTAGACCCTGACGAATGTTCTGAAGCTGATTAGATCCAACGTTGTCGGCGTTGACAACAAGGATTTGGGTGTATTCATCGATAAGCTGGCAGAGCTTAGCATCGTAGTTCTGCTTCTTCTCAGCTTTGGTAGGTTTCACTGCCATTGTTGATTGGGTTTTGAAGGGCCAAGACGAATGGTTCAGTCAAGGCGGACGTTGCCGTCACTTTAACCTGCTCTTTTTGGATGGAAGGAAGGGTTTTAGGGTTCGGTGGAGAGAGAGAGAGCGTCAAAGGATTGGGAAGCGGGCGCAAAGATTTTATATTAGGGTTTTCTCTACTTTGTAAAATAAAACCCTTTTTAGGCCCACTGGGTTTGCTAGTCTTTACTACCAAACTTGCTCTATGTGCCCCTTCTTTTGCTCACAGGGCCCTCAAAATAAAATACCCGTCTTGGTTTGGGGATTGACTCTCAATCGGTTAAGTTTGACCCTACCCTCAAAATACAAGGAGTCCTAATCAGGTTTACTCTGTTTGTGTTTTTAGGGTTTTTTTTTAAGAAAATTGGCTATAAAACTTACAATTTGACCCATCCACAAAAATTTCCTACTTCAATCGTGTGGTGAGGTGGTATGAGCTAAATGTCTTTCAAGTACACCAAACATTCCAAGATTACTTGTTACATGTTGTACTTGAAAACATACATAGTATATTTGAGGAGTTGCATTGTTCTAGATAACAAATGCTCACCGACTAGCATTTGATCTATAAACTTTATTTTATATTGACAAACTAGTTACAAACCCGTGCTTCGTATGGGTTCAATAACACATTTGATAAAAAAATTGTTTGGAAGGATAAATGTTGAAATTACGGAACATTGTCAGTCATCGTAAAATATTTATCAAATCATTAGAAGAGTGCATATTTAGTTCGTTAGGCGAGGAATTGAACATAATAATATTGAAGATGAAAATAATTGGAACCAATGAAGGAACCAATAATGTGTAAATTACGGTTACATATTAGCCTAAATTATAAGAGGGAGTGTCACTGTTATAGAGTTTTTCAAAAGGGATTACTACCTATATTTACATCAGACAAAGTCAAGCAAAGAAGTAGCATCGCTAAGTCAAGATAGTCTAGTCTAGCATTAGAGCTAAGGCGATTTGTCACAAGTGTGGACCATGAAGATCTATTTGGGAACGACTTAAACGTACATATTTTTAGGTGGCCTCTCTATATTAAAGATTAATTTACCGCCTACCTCTAATTTTCTTTTCCGGCAAAAGTTGAAACATTGACCTCCTAAACACTTTTTGTAGCTTGCTCTTTCCGCGGTTATCAAGCGACACTTGTACCTTTTTTGAGCTTTCTTGACAATTAGTGTTATCGTTTTCCGCTTTCCTTTGAGAATTATCCTTGATATCTCATTGGGGAAGTGCTAGGAAAGAAACAAATTGCAATGCTTTTTTTGGTGTTATGTGCAAAATGATTGTAGTATAATTATTTTAAGGTGACGATGATAAAAGGCTACATCAAATTGTTTATTTCGCTCGGGTTGAATACTGTATTTTTAAAAATCTTTGTTATAGAGGAGAAATGAGCAAATTAAGGAAAATAGTTGTATCTTTCTAAGAAATTGTTGTCGTTCATAAATGTGAAAATCAAGCAAGCATATTGCACAAATTTCAGCTATATGTACATTTCTAAAACATTTACCAAAACATTATAAAGAGACTGCAAATGTTGTCGACTAACCAAAAAGGGATTTTTGCCAATATTTACATCAGACAAAATGAAAAGAACAAATGGCATCCCAAAGTCAAGATAGTTAACTATTACAGTCCAAAGCAATACGCCAAAATAGTAGAAGTTCAAATAGTTCAGCAGCAAAGATCTACTTTGAAACAACTCGAACGTGCAAGTTCTTCGGTGACTTTTCGAGATCAAAGATGAGCTTACCACCTTCTTTCATCACACGTTCTTTGCATAAATTGAACCACTGCTCGCCCAAGTATTTTTCATAGCTTTCTCTTTCGGCGGTAATGAGACAACACTTATACTTTCTCTGTGTCTGGTCATCAATGAGAGTGATTGGTTTGCGCTTTCCTTTCAGAATTGTTCTTGACACCTTGTTTGGGAAATGCTAAGCAGGGAAATAACTGCAATATTAGTCTAATGCATATTAACATGGATAAGATGTATGTGAATATATTCACATATAATTTATAAAATTAAGGTAGCATAACTGATTTTAAGCTAAAGAAAATGTATCATGACTTTTAATTTATCTTCCTATTATCTTCCTATAAAGTCAAGATAAATGCATGCATGTGCATTATATTTACCCCGTTGACCAATTAACATTGTTGAAATACATGGAAATTAAGCATCACTCCTGCATGTGCATCTATAAATAGCACCATTTGACATTGATGTCTTCGAACATTTGGTGCAACTCTCATAATACCATCTAAACTGGTTATGATTGAATTTAGTTGTTTTCCAAATAGTGATACAATATGTATCCTAACACAAATTATGCACATGAAATAAAGAACACTGCAATATGTATTTTTAATTTATGCGTAAAAAAACTCAAAGCATGTTTATGCATAAAAAAAGCAGACCTTGACTGAGTTTATGAATTCAGCAATTGGCCTAACTTGAGACAAATTGGAAAAATCGTTGTACGAAGTATGTTGAGAAAAAGCCAAGCTTTGCCTTAAGTTTTGACTGAAGCTTTGACTCTGAGCTTGAGAAATGTTAAGGTCACGACAACAATTCAAGAAACATGGTCAAAAAACAATCAAATCAGATTGTGAAATAATAAGTTACTCTAACATTGTATTGTGAAATCATAATGCAAACTTACTAAGTCTTAAACTTTTCAACAACCGGATGATGTAAGTTGATGAGCAGCCTCGAACTTGACCAATTGTTACATATATTTGGGTTGTCATTGACTACAAAATGGAAGCAAAGGACTCAAGGTAAATAGAGAGGGTAGATGATAAAGCTACGGAGTATTTTTCTCGTAGTGTTACATCAATTATACTCCCACTGCATAAGGAAAGACACCCTTCAGGTCATTATCAAACTTATACAAAATCCTATCATCTGATGCTGACAAATTAGAAAATAATACCTTTTATCTTTCAACACAATGTTCGTACACGATTTCTTTCCAGTCCCAATTGGCGTTGTCTTGACAATCTCATGAAGAAGTCCGATGATTTCTTAGAAAAAAAATTACATCTATAAGAACATTATAATCGGAGAAAACACAGAAATAAACAAAAGCACATAACTATACCATGTAAAACGTCAGTTTTGAGTTTTCCATCTTGAATTTCCTTAAATGACTTAAAGCGAAATTCATGAGTAAGAACGTAAGTTAACTTGTCATACTTCTGCACCTTTGTACCAGAACCAAAAACAACCTTAAAGGGATTAAATGCAGTGTCATTATCAAACACATGAGAATTATACAAAGTGTAAGTCTTGTTTTCCTCGATCAAAGCCTTCCAATTCTCTACATCGAGTTATTTTATGAACTCGATCACCTTAAATCCGATAAAGAAACTAAAAAATATAAATAAATCAGAATGTACACTAATAAGTGACATTGATAAATCATAAAGGAAATTACAACAAATCTTAACTAACTCATCTAACCTTTGCATCACAAATAATGAGCTTCATATGTTGATTCTCATTACTACCAGTCACAATCCAAGAATCCAGCACTCCAAATCCTATTTTCCAAATGTCCAAATCATTTTTGAGATCCTTAATGTAGCCATAATCCCTTGTCATTGAAAGTCCTGTATAGAAATACAATAATACATCATTTAATTTTATTCACTTTGTTCATTCTGATATTGAAAGAAGCTAACATATTTCTATGTGATCAATTTTTGTATCATCAAATCAACCTAATCTTAAATGCACAAATTTCTGTATCATCAACTTTCTGGACCTCAATGATATGACCAAAACAAATTTACACCAATCAACCTTCGTACGGCTCAATGATATAGGAATGAATAAACCAAATATGAAAACTGTTACAGCTTTAGGATTACTCACTAAAACTAAAATAACCCACATGCATCAATTTTTTTCAACTACAGTACCAAAAGCTAAAATAACAATTGTGTCAAAACCTTACCATGAGTTAAAATTCAATCATCATGACATCTACTATACTCCACATAACAAAGGAAGATTTTTCTACAGCCATGCAACATAACAATTTCTGGTACATAATCCACTAACAATTGAAAAAATAAAACCAAAAATAAAACCCTTAAAATGCAGAATCGTGAAAAAATAAAGGTCTTTAAGAAAGAATCTAAAGTTGTTTGGTTTCTTTGTTTTTTTTAGTTTTAAAGCTATTTTTAAGTTAAATATTGTTTGGCAAAATATTGTACAAACTTTGAATTTATTATTTATTTTATGGTGTCCGGGGTTCGAACCCCGGACTTGGCATATATTTATGCATTGTTCCTATCAACTGAGTTAAACTCACGAGGACAAAACTTTGAATTTATTATGAATTAACATAATAAATAAAAAAATGTTTAAAATACTTTCTGAAGGGTAAAAATGTTAAAAAAAATAAAAGATTTTTTTTTTTACAAATACTATATTTACTCAATAACGTTTATTTTGTGTAACATGAATACAAATTTGTATAATCATATAAATGACTTGTTAAATATTTGAATATGAGAAACAATTTAAGGAGTCTGAAATAATAACATAAATAATATCAAAATAGTTGTTTTTCCTATTTCAATTATACTCTATAACAAATTTCGTTATAAGAATACCATATTTTTGGTGTCTTTAAAAAAGATAAGAATTTATATTATATGATATTATATTTGTTACATTGTTGGTGTCATGGAAACATAAATGTTTAGTTTTTTTAAATAAGAAAAAG
>Ga0228710_1002868_pt1 | contig 27387 bp, 12 predicted proteins | sample MedpolnodulmetaG_FD_177995 | JGI IMG/M metagenome (GOLD analysis project Ga0228710, IMG submission 177995) | Root nodule microbial communities from Medicago polymorpha collected in Santa Monica, California, United States - pink nodules | ecosystem: Host-associated > Plants > Roots > Nodule... | reverse complement strand
TAACTGCGACATCTCATACACCGACTCCCCTTTAAGAACTGACAAATCAAATAACCTGCTAAACCTGACCCTAAAAGACACCCCACCACACCACACATCCGACCAAAACAGAGTATTCCTCCCGTTCCTAACATAGCGACTAACATGATCGCTGAAAGACATCTCCCTACCCAGACTGCTAACAACACGCCACCAATCAGAGGCCTCACGACCTCCCGCCCTCAACCGCCCCTCATCCACCCCATACCGTGCCGACAACACCCTAAACCACAAGCTCTCCCTATCCTCCAACACCCGCCAGCACCATTATCAACTACTTGTTAGTAAGATTGATTAAAAAAAGACTGCCCGTAAAATCTAATTCAACTGACAATGTCAAAATTGTTAGATTATATGCCTTCATTTGAGTTTGAATCCGGAGTTTTATAGTGTATGTGAGTTTTAGTGCTCTTTACCACTTCATCTACGGAAAAAAATCTAAAGAAAAGGACTCTTTTAGTAAGAATTTGACCTCAAACCTGTGAATTTACCAGTGATACGAACTCTATTCATAGTTTTCATACCAATATTTTACAAAAAGAAAAACACTAAATAAGGAAGAGTATTATTCTTTTTTTGAATAAATCAAGGAAAAGTTTTTTTTTCTTTTCTGATAAAGACATCAAGGAAAATTATTTGGATATTAGCAACAAATGAATGAAAGAATGAATCTGGTGAGTTTCTTGGACCAAGTTCATGGAAACTAAAGTCCAACAAAATGAACTAATAATAATGACATAGAAAGAAAAAAATCTACTAATAAAGTTTGAAAATAAAAACCACGTCAGCAGAGTATGTACTGGAAGTTGAACACGCAATATTAAAATTAAATATTTTGGACTATGTTTAAATTTCAGTTATTATTTAGACTTACATGGATATAGATTGAGTGTTGGTGTAACATTATTTTACATAAACTATGCAATAAAGAAAGGTATGACGATAATCTATCATCAAATAAAGTAAAAGTATTGAAATAAGTAGGAGGAAATGATCAAAGAAAACTCATAAACACTTAGATGAAATAAAACGGAGTTCTTTTTGCTTAACCAAAGTTTTAGGTTTAAATCCAACCTTGAGTATGCAGCAACGTTTCGTAGTTACGCGCGTGAAGAATACTTAGTTTACAAAAAAAAAATAGTTTAAAAAAAAATAAAAATATTCCATGTAAGTGCAATTTTTCCTTGTGATAAAATCAATAAAAAAGAAGGTTGTGAATAAAGTTATTTATTCACTATGTTAATTTAAGCACACTTGTTTCTTCCAAAACATAAGACAAAAAAAATGGTTCCATGGAATTCATTTCCATTACAAATAATCTATCAAGTATTTGGTTGGTTAGCTTTTCTTTCATGGTCTCTTGCTGGCTACCCTCAACTCATCTCAAATTTTCGTAGAAAAAGGTTAGTAAATTTTTTCATATTATTTTCATCTTTTCTTCTTCATGTTTTTACTAATTTTTTTCATTATTTTTCTTATGACTTTTTTCAGTGTGGTGGGGTTAAGCTTAGATTATACAATCTTGAACTTTACTAAACATTGGTCATATCTCATATACAACGCTTCGCTCTTCTTTAGTCCAGTTATTCAGAAACAGTACTTTGAGAAATATGGTTATGGACAGGTATGTTTGTTCTTTTTCACATCATGGTTTTCAATTTTATGCAATAAATAAATGATCATATTTGTGATGAAACTTGTGTGTGTATATTCATAATTTTCAATTGTGGTCATGATAACGGTTGCAACCGCGATATCTGATATTGTGGAAAACCGTGATAAAATATGGCTTATTAGCCTCAATCGCAGTCGCGTTGTGACTTCAGCAATATCTAAATTCATTAAGGTCTAATATGCAGACCTTAATTTAAAACCATGTATATATGTTAAAAATATATGCTACCAAGACGGTTTTAAAGATACTCTTTTTGGTTGAAAGTCAAATTGGTTCCATTAAAACACGTGGGCCCACATAAATTTCATGGAACCCATTTGAATATCAACAAATTAAAGAACGAGTGTTGGAATGTGTTAAAATGTGTGTCGCCGACTCTTATCTTAAACATATGACATGAAAATTACATTCTTTAAAGTAGAACATAGTGTTGATAAGAAATTCAAAAGTATGCTTAGTTTTGATTAATTGCAGATGATACCTGTAGCTGCTAATGATGTTGCTTTCTCCACTCATGCAGTTATAATCAATCTGATTGTAATATCTCAATTTGCTATCTATGGAGTAAGTATATATATAATCAACTTGTTGTTGAGCTTTTCATAATTCAAAGGAAGAGTATTTGTTTTCATGTTTGAGTACTCTTTGCTAGAAACCAAACGTTCGTTTTGAGGCGCGCTCAAACATGAAAACAAATACCCTAAGGATTTGTTTAGTTTGAGAAAACATTTACACGAATTTAAAAGTGAAATGGTGGATAAAATAGAAAATGTTTTCTTAAACCAAACAAGTCCTAATAATAGTAAATAAGTTGCTGATTTTTCTAAATTGCTTATGCAGCAAGGAACTCAAAAGTTATCCAAATATGTGATTGCAATAGTTGCTGTTGTATGGTTCAGTGCTGCTGTTTGTTTTTTCATAGCATTACCTACCCAATCATGGCTTTGGCTAATCTCCATTTTCAAGCAAGTTTCTTTCTCATTTAAAAGTTTCAACATTCAATTCATATACTTTAGAGTTTCATCTCATATGTATGTAGATAAGATTTTTTCTTTGTTTTTGAATCATATTGCGTGATAATATCAACTTATTTTGTCTCCTGGTTAGGATGAAAAATGTTAAAAATTTGTAATAATGTCGATTAAAAAGCTACACCTAGATATAGAAAATATGATTGATTCAATTGCAAAGGATTTTAGTTATACAGAATGTAGGGAAACTAAATACTTGAAGGACAACCTAATGTTTTTTATTGAACCCGTCGCCTGTCTAAAAAAAACTATAAATAATCTTAGATATATCAAACCTTAAGATTATCATTGATTTATTTGATGAGTAAGAAACGAAAAAGTTGGAGTTACTCAGAAAAAAGTCGTAAATGTGAGTCTCTTTTGTGATCTTTCAATGTTGATATATTCCTTCATTTTTCCTTGTATTTTATCCATTTATAACAACACTCTTATTTTGATATAATTGTTATTATTGTAGCTGTGTTTTGTAATGTGCTATGATTATTAGATTTTCTTCTAATAATTTGTTAAAATTAATTATATTGCAGCTCAATTCAAGTCTGTATGACCCTCATCAAATATTGTCCCCAGGTTTCAATGTCTCTTTATGTTCTTCTTCAACTTTTAATAAGCTAATATTAGTTTTCAGGGTAGTCCATGCTTAAAATTCATTTTGCGATTCTTAACTCACCAACCGAGCTACTTATCTAGAGACAATAGAATCGCTAATTTTATATCGGCGTCTAATTTACACGATCGATGAATCTCATTAATTTCATCTTTTGAAGTTTTGAAATATATTAACTTAATTAATCCCCTGGATAATTTGTTGCTAAGTTATGGCTATTTTTGTTATGAAATATAGGCATTCATGAACTTCTTGAGAAAGAGCACAGATGGATTTAGCATTGGCAATGTTCTTCTTGATTTTTCAGGAGGGATCTTTAATTATTCACAAATGGTTGTACAGTCCATAGATCAAGGTTTCTGATTTTTACTAGCAAGTAAAATTGAATTAGACCATGCAATCAAATTATTTGACTATTAGCGTCCATTTGGATTAGTTTATGTTAGAGCTTATACAAAACAGCTTATGCAAATAAATAAGTTTCTATGTATTATTTATAAGTTTGTTAATGTATTTTATGAAAAAACAGTTTATGAAGATACAATTTTCGTTAGGGAAAACTTAAATTAAAATAAAAACTTATTTATTTACATAAGCTATTTTTCATAAGCTCAAAATAAGTTCAATCCAAACTAGGTCTGAGTGTTAGTAGTTATGACTTATGAATTTCAACTTTTTTTATATTTAGATTCCTTGGTGAATTTCTATGGAAACATTGGTAAAGTTATGATATCTTTGGTATGTAATCTTCTTTTACTCCACATCTTATTTTATACAATGAAAAAAAACATCTTATTATTGTTAAATTACAAATGGTAATTAATTTTATTTTATTTTAATCACAAATGCAGGTAACTATATTCTATGATTCAATTTTAATGTTTCAACATTATATACTATATTCTCACAAGAAAGTGTTAACTACTTCTGAAAATTCTGAAGAAATCCATAAACCACTGATCTACTCAAGTTCATCAGATCAACAAATCCATGATTCAGTGTGAATTTTATCACTCTATCAGAAGTTGGAGGTTCTTAAAGCATGTAGTGTAAAAAACCAAAATGAATCAATATACCTTGTGTAAATGCTTGTTTGAATATTTTTAACTAATAAAATCATCTTGTAATATAATATTTTGGCTACACATATTAAAGCCTAATATTTTAATAGTTTTTCCAGTTTAATTTTTTTATGGATTTGATAAATACTTCGTCCGTCCCAAATTATAAGCAAAAAAATTTACTCCCTCCGATCTTATTTATAAAAAAAATTTGACTTTTTTTTAGCTAACAAGACTTTATGTTTAAAAAAGAATATGAATTTGATTCTTTAAGTCGTTCATTTTGAGAAACAACTTAACTCGGTTAAAAAAAAAAAAGAGTAAGAAATTGTTGACAGTTCAATAATTAATCTCATTGCGAGTTCAAAAGACACAAGCCTTGTAGATATCTTTGAAGGGTCAAAGACATTTATTGGGATGGGTTAGAGAGGATTATTGAGTTTATGACTATGCAGCAAACAGAAGAATTTGCTTGAAATTCAAAAGGATTAGAGTCAAACATTTATTTTAGATAATTAAAAATGATTACTCCCTCCGTTCTATATTATAAAAAAAAAATATTACATTTATTAAGAAAAAAATCACACTTTATTGAGTATCTTATTTCAGATTTATTGATCCATTAAGATATACAAGATATTTTTTATTTTTATTTTTATAAAAAAAACCTAGTTAACTAAAAACCATACTTTAGGCCAGTCAAAAAGTTTTTTAGACTTAACAGACAAATTTATTTAAATAATTATAATCATAATTTTTTAGTTATTATTAGATCTTGAACATGGGTTAAAATCAAAAGCTTATTATTTACCTTTGCGATTCAATCAAACTAGATATAAATTAGGCCAAATACCTCCTTGGGTCCTTTAAGTTTTACGTTTGTCTCAGATAGGTCCTTTACGTTTCGAGTTTGTTTCGGATAGGCCCTTTCTGTCAACCTCGGTTAAGCCAAAGTTGTTATGTCCGTTAAGTGGGTTAGTTGGTCCTCTCTGACACTTGGCATCAATTTTTTCCCCAACTAGATCAACTTTGACTTAACGGACATATCAACTTTGGCTTAACGGAGGTTGATAGAAAGGACCTATCTGAAACAAACTCGAAACTTAAAGGACCTATCCGAAACAAACTAAACACTTAAAAGATCTATCTGAAACCTTAGAAACTTGAAGGATCTATCTAAAACAAACATGAAACTTAAAAGACTCGGAGAGATATTTGGCCGATAAACTAATAAAACTTAATGCATCTTTATATTTTAACTCCTAATAAATATTTAGGGAACCTTTTCAAAAATTAAAAATTTAGCGAGTCTAACAAAATACCTTGTAACATACCTTGGATAAACGCTTGTTTCAAATTGATTAGACCCACACACATGCATCGAATATGAATATGATTACTTTCGATAAAAGGAAAATTAAGAAGGGAAAAATTTATAGAGACATCATTCTTTTCAACACATAAATGACAATTTTTCTCTTAAAAAACATGACATATAGCAAACTTTTTTTTGGTAGATTTCATATAGCAAACCTTTATTTTAATTGGGGTTAAACTATGACATCATTTCATAAATAAAAGTAGGTTCAATTGATAAGAAATTGATTCATTCGTAAGAGTATGCATTTAACTTCCATTGTCAATAAAATACTCTCGTTGTCAATGTAACTTTTTTTAATGAGTGATCTATAAATACTTTATGAAATGGTTGGCCGCACTCATCTAAACTTTGGATCGGTTTGAATTGTTTTATTTTTTTATCTTATAAAAACTAACTTATGCAAATAAATTTGTATTTTCAAAACATGTTTATTCATAAACTTCATTAAGAAGTTTATATCTTTCATGAACAAAAGTTCAACTAAAGTCAATATGGACTAACTCAACTCATAAAATGTTAACGCATAATGAAATTGAATATGAGAAATATAGGGGAGGCACACATCCCAAGAACTTCAAAACCCCTAATTTTCAACAATCTGCAAAATTTTCAGATCTAATTTCATTATGGCATCAGAGTCTTATCTATCCGATGTGGGACATGAGTTTTTTCCAATACACCCTGTCACGCGCAACATTCTTTGGGCTTTGGTGCGTGAATCGGCCGTCACCCCCAACAATGCTCTTTGAGCTTGGTGCATAAATCGGTAGGTGGACCCTTGAAACCGATCCAAAAAGAATGAGTTAGACCTTCAATTTCATTATTATTTGCATAAATTGTTTTCCCTGAACTCAAAATTATCAAAACGGATAATGAATAAACATGACATCATCCACCTTAATATCTCTCTCCGGTTCGCTATTCATGTCTCTGTAACAAAACCAAACAAACCGAACAGTTCAAAATATCACAAATTTTACGGTTCTTCCAATTCTTTCTCACTTCCCAGGTTCCATTCTCACTCTCTTCCCTTTTCATCTTTCTCAATTCACTTCATCATCATTAACACATAAACCAATTCAATTACTTAATTACTTTATTTATTAATTAACTACACCATTTTTATTCTAATTATCATTCATTGTTTTTTCTTTTCAGCTATACTATTCTGTAATATTCTTGTTATTTTTCATCATAATAGTGATATTATGTGTTATTCTTCTGCTTAATTAAATGGCATTAGAAAACCCTAACCCTATGATCTAGTATTCTAGTTCACATTTTTAAGAGACCTAAGTGGTTTTTTTGTGTGTATCTCTGTATGCAAGTGTAGAGACTAATCCATCGAGCCGGTTAGGACCGTAATGAGCTATGAAGCACGGATACAGACACTGACATCGGACACGACACTGACACGCTAATAATTTGTGAAAATCACATAATTGAGTGTAATTATATGTGTCAGTGCTGTGTTGGTGTCGGACACGACACGTATCCGACGCCAGGACACGCCTAATCTGAGGAGTGTCTGTGTTTCATAGGTAATGAGTGACAAATCTCTCTGTCAATAGATTTGACAGTGCATTCTCAACGCTGAAATCGAACCCATATATTTGGCCAAGTTGGAAGTGATCCATTACCATCTTGTTCAAGTGTTTTGGGTGACCTACCTATTGTTTATGAGAACTTCACTTTTTCAATCTTTAGGATTTTTGTCAAAAAAGATTTTTTTTTCTTTAGTATTGGCAAATTTTAGTAATTTCCCAAGTCGTCAATGAGCCCCGGTTAAGTACACATTGTTTGAGAGAATCGGAGTTCGAAAGAAGCGATTAGGAAAAAACAAAAAAATGCAGTAGACCTTAATCAATCACCAAAAGAAGTAGCCGACATTGTGGTGATTGATTAAGGTCCACTGCATTTCTTTTTTGAAACTATTAGCTGCATTCGATGTTTTAGATTGTGACCTCATTGCGATTCTTAATATGGTACAAAATCGCTGTGGCCTCAATGCAGTTGCTGGGATATAAAAGAACCTGATACTTCTGCTTCCAAAATCTTTGACGTGTTGACATCGGAAAATCATAGAAAATCTTGATTTTGTGATCACAATTGTGGTTGCAGAGATAGACAAAACTTTGATGCCGCAGCCACAATTGTTGCCGACATTTTTAAAGCCTTGGCTGCAATTTTTGAAATCAACTTATTCGAATTCTGATAGAAAATGGATAATGCAAATTGGGGAGCAGCCACCACACTACTACTATATAATGTGTAATGGTCCAGTTTGTATTAGCTTTTATTTATGGGACTTTCTCAATTGAAATAAGTTTATAGTTCTTCTCAAATCTCGATTAAAATACACGTATATATATTTATGGAGAGTTGAAGAATAAGTTCTAGAGTGGTATTTATGGACATGCCTGTTCAATTGCTGTGCAAATAACACGTCAAAAGTTACAAGTCATAACTATAACACAAACTGTTTTTCCTGTTTTCTATTATTTCTTTTCTTCATATTCTGCAAGAGATATAGTGTTTGCTTCTTTTTTATATAATTAGCCATCATTGTATTTTGATCAACTCCTTTGCGCACTATATTTATCGCCAAATGTCTTTTGTCACCATTGTATTTTGCCCTCTAACTTGTTTTCCTTCTTGTATATTTAGAACACAAGTCCACGGAGGATACCGAACCTGATATAAAAAAGTATCCTTAAGAAAATTATGCCAAAAATGAATGTCTAATATCTCTTCGGATAGTGATTGATATGGGGCAAGAGAATCAGAGCCCCAAGGATTCTTGTGCTGCAGACAGTAAAGTGATCGTTGGCAATGAGAGTGATTGTACAAGTGCAAATGCTCATCCTGTTAGCCTTACTCAGATGGAAATCAATGATGAATGTCAGACCTCGAATACTTCCAATGAAGACCAGTTTTGTGTTGACATTAGCAGAGGACAGCTGTGTCAAAACCCCGATGCTACCTCTATACCAGTGACCGATACTCATGTAACATATGAGGAGCAAATATATGTGGCACCAAATATTGGCATGGAGTTTGACTCAGAAGACCATGCTTACAAGTGTTATAACAAGTATGCTATTCTGAAAGGTTTCAGTATAAGAAAGGATTTCATCAACAAAAGTAGGATAGATGGTTCAGTGATGTCCAGAAGATTCACCTGCCATAGACAAGGTTTTCGTCCTAACAAAGGCTACACAAATCCAAAGAAATTTCAACAGGAAACAAGAACCGGTTGCTTGGCACATTTGACTATTTGTCGTCAGCCAAATGGCAAGTTTCGTGTCACTAGTTTTGAAACTGAGCACAATCACGAGTTTATAACACCGTGTAATGCTCATATGCTGACATCACAGAAAAAATTCAATTTTGCTCAAGCTGTTGAAGTGAACATAACCGAGTCCACGTTGGATGGAGTACCAAAACTGGGAATGGGATTTGATTCCGAGGAGCATGCATATGAATTTTATAATGCATATGCTGCACAAGTAGGTTTCAGTGTGAGAAAAGATTATGTAAATAGGAGTAAAGTTGATGGTGCTGTAGCATCAAGAAGATTTACTTGCTTCAGGGAAGGTTTTCGGCAGAAAGAGAAACGAGATACGGATGTAAAGAGACCTCGGAAGGATACTAGAATTGGATGTTTAGCACAACTGATTATTTCTCGTCAGCCTGATGGCAGGTATCACGTAACTAGTTTTGAAGAAAAACACAATCATGAGCTTGTGGCTGCGAGTAGAGTTCATATGTTACGATCGCAGAAGAGATTAGCTGCAATTCGAGCTGAAGACAACATTGTCGATGAAAGGTTTCATGATCTGGATTACGACCCTGTGTATTGTGAATATCAACTACCTTTCAAACACACAAGAGAAATACAAGAGGAAGAAGTTGAAAAGATTAGGCACTACTTTCAAAGCAAGAAATCAAAGGATCCTTCTTTCTTTTATGCTTTTCAGCTTGATGCCGAGAATCAAATAACTAACATATTTTGGGCTGATGCAAAGATGATAGTTGACTACAGTGATTTTGGCGATGTTGTTTGCTTTGATACGAGTTATAAATTTTACAAAGACTCCCGACCATTCGCTCCATTTCTTGGTATAAATAATCACAGGCAAATGATTACTTTCGGAGCTGCACTTCTATTCGATGAATCTGTGGAATCTTTTAAATGGCTGTTTCATGTTTTCATCGAGGCTATGTCTGGAACTAAGCCAAAGACAATCCTAAGAGATCAAGATGCAATAGTAGCTGAAGCTGTTAACTCCATACTACCTCAAACAAATCAACGAGTTTTTGTATGGCATGTCTATCAAGATGCTCTCAAGCAACTGAGTCATATGTATGTTGAATCCGATTCTTTTGTAAATGATTTGAACAGCTGCTTTTTTAATCATGAGGAAGAAGAGGATTTTCTTAATGCCTGGACTACTCTCATGGACATGTATAATCTGTGGGAAAACGAATGGTTGCGTCAAATATATGAAAGCAGAGACCAATGGGCCATTGCATACGAAAGACATTTTTTGTGCCGACATGTCAAGCTTGCTTGTGCGTGAAAATCTTACCAGCAACTTGAAAAAGCACCTAAAGAATGACTCAAGTGTTCTTCCATTTCTCAAGCATCTTGGGAAGATGGTGACTGATTGGCACTACAAGGAATTAGAAGCTAATTATGACGCGAGCCAGCATATGCCAGCCCTGATGGGCAATATCATTACATTAAAACATGCAAGAGATCCATACACACCAAAGATATTTGAGCTATTCCAGAAAGAATATGAAGCATCTCTAAATCTAGTGCTGGAGCATTGCAGTGAGAGTGGATCCTTGTGTAATTATAAAGTTAGCGTATATGAACAAGTCCGAGAGTATACAGTTACTTTCGATTCGTCTAATGAGACAGTTAGTTGCAGCTGTATGAAATTTGAGTGCGTGGGAGTCTTGTGCTGCCATGCATTAAAAGTTCTTGATTATAGAAACATAAGGATAGTTCCATCCAAGTACATCTTGAAGAGATGGACCAAAGATGCTAGAGTTTGAGCTTTCAGTTTTTGGAGGCAAATTTGAACATGTCATTTAGAAAGGTTTTTAATTAACCAAGGCCCACACATGAATGTCATTTTTTGTATTTTGTGATAATCTTATGATAGAAGGCAGCATTTTACTTGCTGGAAAACTTCAATTAGTATGTATCTTAACCAACTTGCCAATTCAGTTATAGAAGCCTTTTCTTGTTATCTTTTTCCTGTTTTATTGTATGCGACACTACACTAATCTTAGAAAAGAAAAGTTTTTTGCTTCAACTTGAACTTTTTCCTATGCTAAAATTATCATGCATTTCATCCATCATAACACTCAAGATATGTCCAAATGACAGTAGAAATTATCTTTTGGACATTTTAAACTACATGATGGGAATGTTATTTGAATATATTGAGGTACAAAATAAAGGATATTGGTACCCAAAAATGAAGAAAAAAGAGAGGACTAAACAGTCATTTTGATCCCTAAAGTGCAAGGCATTTTCACTATAGTTCCGAAGTGTATCAAAATTATATAAATAATATCCCTAAGTGTGTCTTTTGGTAGTAATTTTATGGATCAAGTTGACTATTAGAAGACATATTTGATGACCAAACTATCTAACAAAAGACACATTTGAGGGCTAAATTCACTCAAGAAAGATACATGAATATATTTTATAATTTTGATACATTCAAGAACTACTGCGACACTGCCACGCCAAAATGATTGCTTACTCGAAAAAAGATGTTGGAAATAGACAAAGGGTTAGAAAGCTGCCAAAGTTGCTCTAACTTTGGTGCCTAGTTAAATGTGGTACAGCTTCATTTCTGTGAAGCTACATTTACAAGATTTTCTCCTCTCAACATAGTCCTTATTTGTAATTTCTACCATTTTGGTTCCTATGCTGAATATTTGGTGATGTATTCTCATGAGCCGTAATAATCTTCATTGAATTTGAAGTCAGAGGATGATGTGCCAAGATAGGACCATTCTTTGCAATGAAATTCTTGGTGCCATTGTTTTTCAGTGAAGGTCTGTTAAGAGGTAAAGAAGTTTTGCACTCTTTCATACTGAGAATTGGATATCTTCCCTCATTAGGTGATTCATGATGTGTCTGTGGAACCTGCAAGACAAACAGAAGAAGAATGTTAACCAAATTTTTACTATTACGGACACAACACTAACATGTCGATGCCAGGTAATACTTTGAAAATAAAAACTATATAATTGAAAATAACTGAATGTGTCGGTGTCGTGTAAGTGGCCGACACTGACACATGGTTCAAGTACATAGACATGGACTTGATGAAAATCTCCCCATTTACCAATTTGACAAACAAGATTACCTTTCTTGTTTCAATATTTGATGTTTTTCTTTCCTTGTAAAAATCTGGTAGTGGTCTAGCTTGGAAGCAAAAGCTTTGGCGCAGTTTTCGTTTAATCTCACTCCCTGTTTTCTCCTGCAAATAAGAGGATTATATATTATTATTGATTGATTCCCACAAAGAAATACTCTCCTATAAAGTTTAGTTTCTGCAAATAAAATCAACCACTTTTAGTCCTTAGTTTGGCGATTCAAGTGAAATCTTTATCTATGACTAACTTAACAAGAGAGTATTTAATAGACTCAATATATGTAATATTGTTAATTTTGTTTGTTACCAACCTTGAGTTTTGTATGCAGCTGCTGCGCTTTTTGTTCTTCATTAGCATTGAACTTTTCTTCCAGTTTCTAAAATTGATGAAAAACACAAGTACTTTAATGAATAATGATCATATAAAGTAAACCTCATAATCATTTGAATAGAAGAGAAACATAAGGGTTTTTGTTGTACCTTCTTTCTTCTTGCAGCCCTTTCTTCTGTCCTTAAGCTGAAAGGGGATGATATAATTGGTGATCTCATTTTGTTTCTGCATGCAAATAGAACATTAGAAAGGAAGATGGATTTATTGTGTGTTTGAGTGATCATCTATCAAATGATTTCGATGAACTTTATCACACGTTCACACTGAAGCTCCAATCTGTAGCTTCGTTCCTACCATGTGGTGAGAGCATCCCCCCACTGCGGTTCCAAACACTCTTTGAATTGTTTCAAATAGAATAGAACTGTTTCTACCAAAACCATGTTTCAGCCAATATGTTTTCAAACATCAGAAAACAACGTTTTGGCTTTGAAACGCGGTTTGAGTGCAACAAACACTGTTCCAAAAAAGCTATTAATATGATACTACTGAAACTCATATATTTGTGCACTTGGTGGCTACATTCCAACCTTAATCTAATAAGTTTCAATTCTTTCCAATGGTTTGAATTAAGAAGGAATTAGACACATAAATTACTCAATATTGGATTTTGTCGAACACTCTGAAAATTTCATTACTCATGTGATCAAAGTAAAAATGACTTACTCTCCAGAGAGCAATCGCCATTTAGGACCGGCTGTATGGTTGCGCAAGGCTGATGAATCAGTAGGTGTCTTGTTCCTGTGATTTTACAGAATTTATAAGTACGATCAGGACAGGAACGGCTAGAGAAAACTTGACACTGAAAGCAAACAGTTCTACATTATATTTAGTAACTTTGTAGAAATTAGGTACCTTTTCTTTTCTGTTAATGGAGTCAATGATGAGTGCTTTTGCATCTCCTTAGAAGCCTGCAATTAGTAAATTTGACTCATTTTAGCATTTTTGACAGCAATTGCAACTTGGAAGATCAGTCCAAAACTGAAGTTGGATTGACTATCAAATCAAGATTTAAATCATGAATCATAAGACCTATTTTTCGAATCGAATCTTACTATGAATCGTAAGATACATTATCAATAAAAATATGACATTTTAAGCTAATATATCATATACAAATCATTCAAGTCATAATCCAAATGACAAAAGAAAAATTGCTGCATATACAAAGTCGACCAAAAATGAATCATAATAGTGAACCAGGATTCATCAAAATGAATCGAGATTCATGTCCAAAATCCAAAATATTTTTAGACTTTAAATATTCATATTGTTGAGTTTAGTTTTGTATCGAATCGAGATACTACTCAGATGTATCATAAGATATTAATAGTAAGGAATTAAAAAGACAAAGTAAAGAGGCTGAAATACCATAGTTGGAGTTTTTAGAGGAGTCAAGCTATCCTTTGAAACCTTGGAAGAAGAAGCACCAACTCCCCTTGTACTTTCAAATCTCCTCATCACTGATGCAGTCAATCTATTAAATTCTCTCATAGGTGTGAAATTAACTTTCTTTGGAGTAGGTCTCTTTATATCTGCATTGCTTAATGCAGAAGGCCTATTGTTGCTCATTGGTGTAGCAAAGTTATCTATTTTGGAAGAAAGAGGAGCAGTAGATTTAACAGGTGTAGTTGTGGTGAACTTGGAGGTTCCATTAGACTTTAACAACTTGAAGGAAGAAGCCGGCGGTTTCTTCTTGCAAGTTGATGCCAAAACTTCTTGATCAATGCTTGAGACCTGCTGCAATAAGTACCAACATGTTAGTGCTATGGCTATGACCTAAAAAAAAGCCTTAAATACTGTTTTGGTCCTTCTATATTGTCGTCACATATTCCACACATTCATACATACAGTCAACACATAGGTGGCCATTGGACTAAGATCGGATGGTCAATATTTCAAGTTCGGTATTTTAGAGTTTTTTAAAAAAATGTTTGTTTTCTGCATCATCCAATCTCGATTCAACGGTCACCATTGTGCTGACTGTGTGGAATTTGTGAGTGCTGAGACTGCGTCCAATCTAAATCCACATAAGTATGTCGCTTATGGATCATAAAAAATCAACCTCAAATGCATACACTAGGAAAAATGGCACACATTTCAATAACCGTGGCACCAAAATCGTGAATTTAAAAATGAAGGTACTAAAATCAAAACAAAACAAAACAAGGGATCAAAACTGCATTTAATCTAAAATCATTCCTCAAAATAAATTAACATAGTACCTTCAATATTGGTGTCATGATTTGAGGTGTTGCACTAAGCTTTTCACTTTGCTCTTGAAACGTATCAACATTTTCAACCTCTTTTCGCAATTCATCCCTTAAAGAATTCCTTAAAACAACTGCTTTTTCCAATATCGGTGTCATGATTGTAGGCGTTGCACATAACTTTTCATTTTGCTCTTGAAGTGTATCAACATTTTCAAGCCTCTTTTGCAATTCAACAATCACTGAATTCCTTAAAACAACATTTTTACTTTCAGATACAATACATTGCTCCATATTTGAATCTAAATCATGACTCAAAACCTTTGCATCATTTTCTTCATCCTTGACAACCACTTCATACTTTGAACTTTTCTGCGAATCATTGTTTTCATCATTATCTTCTTTTCCTGTGACATTGTTATGTGCAGCAGCATTGTTTTGTTGTTCAAGCAAAGCAGCTGCTTTTTGAGCTGCAAGTTTCTTGTAATGAGCTTCAAAGAAAGCTTTCTTCTGTGCAACTGAACCTGGTTTTGAATACCTTTCGGCTTCTTCAACGTAGCGGTTGTGAGAGAAACTTGACCATTTCTCCCATGCTAGTGACTCTGACATGAACCTTCCAAATGAGACTGATTGTCCAAGTGCATGATTTGTGTTGTTCTGTGAAATGCACAAGTTTCATAGTTTTTTCAATGTGAACATTCTCAAAACATGTGTATTTTTTCGATCAAAACAAAATCTTAAGGTTTAATGTATCATGTTATGATGTAATATGATACAAGTGTATGCTTGGTTCCACTTTCCGACGAGTCAAAATTTTTTATATCATGTTTGAATATTCTCAAGTAGAGTTGATTTTATATTCTAAATTGATTCTAAAAGCTAGAATTTGGAGATTTTGCCTATAGAATTGATTTTTAGTCTCATATTTACATGGAAGTATCCAAACAAAAATCAATTTACATACAAATCAGTATTGACCATAATCAATCTTACATCATTCAACATAAATTTTTGTCACCAGAAAACCAATTTTAGGTAAACTATTCAGAAAATAGAAGATGCACTGACAGTGTAAAATAGTTTTACACCAACATTCAACGAGCTTCTTGTATTTCGGCAAATCACAAATATTCTGAAAAGAGTTGTATGATATATGAAAGTGTAAAACTATTTTACACTGTATAAACTATTTTAGTGGTATGATACTTATGACAGTGTAAAACTAGTTCAAAAAATGACAGTGTAAAACTAGTTCAAAAAATGACAGTGTAAAACTATTTTACACTGTCATGTCCATTAAACTCTAAACTATTCTTAATCTTACATGTTTGATTAATGAGCCAAATACAATTATTACATATAATTAAAAAATATACGCTATTTACAACATAATCTAATCAATCATCAAAGATTAACAAACATGCAAAATCAGTAACAAGGAAAAACTTCAATTGTATCATGTAATGGTAACAACCCAACTCATCAATCATCTATAAACTTGCTACAATCAATTATTGAGAACATTTAAACTCTCAAGTTCATGAAAAATTAACTAAAAGGGGTCCCATATTTTGAAAATTATGGCAATTAATGTTATAAAACCATAAATTAATGAGCACCAAATTATAAATATTTATTTCTCTTGTATTCATATATTGTTTCATAAACTACATGCATAACGAACCAAATAAAATTCCTCAAAAAAATATTCTAAAAAAATGTAAAATAAATAGTGAATTATTTTAGTAAATAAGAATCCAAATGAAAACATACATACCAAACTAAAATAATAAAAACAAATCCAATAATACAAATTCTTGAAGATAGAAGTGATTGATGAATGAACAACATTACCTCATTGGAATCATTGGAAATTCCAGAAGCATAACAAAATGGTTGCATGAGACAAGCTGTGTCTCCCATGATGTTGTTTTGTTTTTTCACTCCAACAACGTTGAAACCTCAAAAGATCCAAACTATGTATGACCCTGTTTGTTTGTTTAGTTAGTTAGTTGCATTGCATTGCATTATTATTTTATTAATATATTTTATATGGCCGTTTGTATAGTATTCAAATTTGAAATTTGAAATGTAAAAGGCATGTGGGGGTATGATGTGGAAAATCAGACAAAAAGTGGAAGTGTGTGTTTTGGAAATCTTTTCTTGTTTTTCAAAGTGTGGGGTCTACCACCAACAATATCAAGGTGTTTGGATAATGAGGAGCCTCGAGCCCTCGACCCTTGTTTTATGTTTACGTTAAAATCTATATAAGAAAAGAGTTGTGCTATTTCATCATCGTGACAACTTTTGCAACAATCAAAATTTTATAAAGGAAATGAGATATTGACACAAAAATCAAAGCAATAGAGAAAGAAAGTAAAAAGATAATTTGAGTATGAGAGATAAAGTTGTCACAAAAGTTGTCAAAAATGGTTGTTCAAATATCATTTCTCATAAAAAAAAATTAGTGTTGCTTTTCTGACATTCAAAATGTCTTAGGAACACAAGTAAAAGACCAAAAAATCCGGCGGCAATTAACTGCCGCTGGGTTTCTAGTTATAACCCAACGGTAGTTAACTACCGCTGTGGGTATTTTAGTAATTTACTTGTGTTGTTAAGAACTTCTGAATGTCACAAAAACAATTGTCTAAAAAAAAAAACTATGTTTATCGGAATTGGTATCGGAAGAATCAAATCTGAGATTTTGAGAGGAGCACATTTTAAGTAATTCAAATGAGTAATGAACCATGAAGCACGAATACTCTTTCGAGTAAGTGTGTTCCAGTGTCGGACATATGTCGGTGTCCGACACCGATATCAACACGATACATGATTATGCTGAATTATGTTATTTTCTCAAATTAGTATCTATGTAGATGTGTTTGGGCCTCTCTCAAATTATTATCTATGTTTTCGAGTCTGTGTCTATCGTGTTTGTGTTCGTGCTTTATGGGTAATAAAACATGTTATGAGCAAATGTTTATAAATGGGTGATTTTCACCTTGTAAGGAAGAATTATGTTCATTATATAAACATCTTTATTAAATCTACTAAATTATTATTGGATCGTTTATTATCAAGTCGAGATGTTTAGACATAGAAGTTATCTGATATATGTTTATAAGTGCGACAATCCTTATCTTAAAAATTGATTCGTAAGGATGAGTTAATTTCTTTCAATATATAAAAACCTAATATCAAATACAATTAAACTGAATACTAATAAACAAATAATTTATCCCCTAAATTTTTTCTAAATAGTTTTCGAGAATAAAAAAAACCTCGAAAAATATTTAAGTAAGATAAGTACTGCAAAAATTAAAAAATGGTTGAATGAACTCCATTTTGACAAAACTATAATTTAAATGAGATTGAACCAACTAGTAAAGGTAAGTGGTTTCCGATTAAACTTATGGAACCAACTGATTTAGATTTTTAAAATATTGATTAGGAGTTAGGACTCAAATTGTGAAAAGTATTGAAAAATATTCCAATGTTTCATATGTTGATATGTTATTGTTGAAATTAATTTTTGTTCCGTCTAAAAACAAGAAAGAAGTTTCTTTAATATTGAAATTACACATACATTCAATCAAATCATTTTACTATATCCCTTTTTAAGTTAATTTCTAAAATATTTTAAAAATATCATTTTGACATGATTGAATGCATGTGTAAAAAAAAAGGTGACAACTTCTCTACCATGCGACAAGGATGAGTTTCTTGTACCCACAACCTTTTAAGCCGATTAAGAATATAACTGAAGTCATAATTTTTTTTACTCTTCTATTCTAAGATCGAGGTTTGCTCTGATACCAGAGTTTGGACAGAGTGCGGAAGACTTTTTTCTTAGTCAAATTCAGATTTTTTTGTCTTTTTTAATAAAGTTAATCCACATACATGGTTAGATATGTGACAAGTCAGGATGGGTAAGGAAACCCATCATAGTGGGGTGGGTAAACTAGAATTTCCCAAAAAATAAATAAATTACGGCATCAATGTATAGAAATCAAGAAGAAGGAATTGAGTATAATGCATGTTTCTACTTTCTAGTAATAGGAGCAAGAATGAAAGAACAGGGTATTTACATGTTTTTAAAAGCTTCCAAGTTCTAAACAAACATTCTAATATAAATAATCAAGAAAAGCTTCAACTTATGAGCTTATCCTACTAAAGAGTATATATGGCTGTCCAACTTGTAGAAGGTTATTGAGATGTAATGTACCTGAACCACCAGTAGTTGTAAGTTGTGACGTTGCTTGGGCATAATAACTAGGATGTGACTATTATGGGATATATGTTTGGGGAAAAGGAAATAAAAATAAGTGAAATTATTTTTATTTTGTTTTAATTCCAAGACATGTAGTAAATTTAAATATTATGGTCTTGAATAGGAAAACTAAATTTTGTAGCTAGAACTAGAAGCATTATATATATTTTCTTCATATCATGGTGACTGACAAATAAAATAGAATCAAACAGAGTAAAACTATGAATTACAAATTATATTACACTTTCAAGATCAACACCTAAAACTTCATTTTTATCTTTGTGAACCATATTGTACAATGATACTGATGGCTTTAATCCCAAATTTACCATATGCTGTAAAACAACCTCAGCTTCCTTGAATTTTTCATCCTTGCAAAGAAGTCCTATGGTTGAACAAAAACTTGCCACATTTGGAACCATTCCTTTACCAATCATTTCATTGAGTAACCTAAGAGCCCTATAACAGCTTCCTTCTTTGCAATAACCATGAATCATTATATCATATATAACACTATTAGGTTCCATGTTTAACTCACTCAATGATTTAAAGAGTTTAGATGCTTCTTTCATGCTACCATTCATACATAACCCATGTATTAATACACCATATGTGTATACATCTGAAACCAAACCTGATTTCTCCATTAAAGAATGTATTTCAAATGCTTTTTCCATATAATTTATTCTTACAAATCCATTGAGTAGAATTGTATATGTCACTTTTGTAGGAGCAATGTTTCTCTCTTCCATTTCCTTGACCAAGTTTAGAGCTCCTGCTAAATTTCCAATTTTGGAATATCCAGCAATCAGAGTATTATATGTCACGACTGTCGGTGATAGTCCGTTTGACTTCAATTCGTTATATATTCTAACGGCAGTATCGATCTTTTCCGCATCACAATACCCTTTGATCAATGTGTTATATGTAAATATATTAGGCCTTAGACCAACACGGTTTACACGATAAAACAACTTTACTGCTTCACCAAGCTTCTTCATTCGACACAGACCATTTATCAAAAGGTTGTATGTCATAATACTACATGCTATATCTTTTTCGCGCATTTCATCAAACACGTTAAAAGCTTTATCTATGCTCCCGTCGTTGCAATATTCACCGATCACAGAGCTGTAAGTATAAACATTAGGCACAATTCCGTTTCGTTTCATGCTTTCGTACATTTGAAATCCTTCCTTTTGAAGGCCTTGTTTGAAAAAACCGTTAATTAATACACTGTAAGTATGTTGATTGGCGACTAGATCCAATCCTTTCATCTTGCAAAACAACTTCTTTGCCAAATGAACATCACCATTCTTGCAACAACCATCGATCAATGTAGTGTATATGACAACATTAGGAGACAAACAAGTCTTTTCCATCATACCCAGAAGCTGAAAACTTTTCATCAAGTCACCGGCTTCACAACAACCCTTGATCATGATCCCAAAACTGTAAACATCGAGAACAACCTTGTTCTTTAACTCGTCGAAAACTAACCATGCTCTGCAAAAACTATTTGATCTAATAAATAAATTCAAAAGATTATTGAACGTGTTTGATATAGGAGCATGGCCCTTGTGAATCATCTCATGTAAGAAATAAAGGGCTTCATCTGGTGATTGAGAATGAACATAAGCATTAACAATTGCTTCATAGAGAAGAGAACAGGTTGAACTAGAGGTGAAATGGTTTTGGGTTAGTTCTTCCATAAGTGAAGAGGGGGAGAACATAGACGAGGAGATTTGACCTGAGATTACACGCACAAGTACAGATTGAGCCTGAGATTGCATGCCAGAGGAGAGGAGACGGTTTAAGATGAACGATACGGATTGAGAGGTGTGTTGAAGGCCTTGACATGTTGAGGAAATGAAGAATGAGAATGCTTTTTCTGGAGGAACTTTCACCATCTTCTGAATCAAAATCAGAGCTTCATGGGAAGGAGACATATTTCTCTTATCAGTATAGTATTGTCACCTCAAGCATATAAATAGGCGTACGTTGTGTTTTACATGATACACAGTCAAAGACGCTACACCTTGTTGGGGTTTTGGACGATAGACCACAGCCATAATTCAGTTGAAGGTTATTGATAAACAAGTTTCACATAAATGACTAAATACCAACCCAGATCAGTTTTTCATGAAGCAGGTCACAAATCTCAGCCATCATTTTCTTCGGTTATATCACAGTAATTCTCTGGGGGGCCATTTTCCAACCACTCCACCTTATACTGAGAACACAAACTTGTTTCATTTCTTTGAAGTTTGCTCGAAAATATTTTTACAGTATGTGAGTTTCTCTGTCATCTTTCTTTGGCAGGTGCTTTGTTCAATCTGCACAAAAGATACCCATTTAAGAAAGGTTCTAGAGAAAACCCTCAAACAATTTAACTACTCATTAACTACCTTTGCCAACTTGCAACCCACAAAAGTGAAATAATTATTGATGGAAAATAAAACACGGTCATAAGTAAAATTAATATAAAGTCATTAATCAAGTAAAAAGCAAAGGAAGTGGTATGGGCGATTCACAACTTCAAACACTAGAAGAAGAGATAGCATCAAAATATCGCTTGGCATCTTCTATAGGTACATTATTAAGAAATGAAGCAATTTTAAAGTAATAGATACAAGTCCCACATAGGTAGCTCGGTTGGAAGCTAAGGGACATTGAAAGAGTTTTAAGCAGGAGGTCCCAGATTCAATTCCGGAAACTAACATAAACACTGATTAGTAATTAGTAATAACTAACATTTGCCAGTAAAAAAAAAAAACTGCATAGATAGAACTATATGTCTAATTTTGAAAATTCAAGGACTTCCCTCAAATCAACAACATATGTAACTGGGAAACAGGGTACCAAAGGCCATGTTATCATGTTGACCGTTAAATTACCACTTTATTTAATAATAATATTGAAGACATAAAAGGTCATTAATAATATATATATCAGTATTGAATGTCATTTTTAGACTTCCAAAAGGTCATTGTTAGTAGGCAAAGGAATGAGCTGTGAGTCCTCTATTTAACACTTAAACATCTTCATAACACCAAACTTCAATAGCTGATCCCGAAACAAAGATGAGCGGATTATTTTCATTTTATTCAAAAAACACTTGCACATCTTCAAAATCCCAAACTTTCTTTTCACTTTTCTTATTTTAATAGTGTTTGTTTCAGATTTTTAAAAATCCCATTTGGTTAAAAAAATCATTTTTAACCTCAATGAAAAGTTCTTCCTAGCAGCTTTTTCAAAATCCATTTTTTCTAAAAACAAGGAAGTGTAAGAGTTCCAAATCTTAAAAAAATTATTTTTATGATAGTAAACAAACGGAAATTAGCTTCATGATTTTTTTAGAACAAAATCATTTTTTCTTAAGCCTAAACAGACGCACCCTAATAACAACTTTTCATTTGAAGCAGTGTTTAGATTTTGTTCATATCCTCATTTTTCTGAAAATTTGTAACAAACATAAGAAAATTTCTAAAAGTGATTATTTATTTTAAAAAGTGATTTTTTCATTTAAAAAAGCTTTAACAAACAAACTCTAAAATTGAAGCACCTTGACTAAAACCTTGTTGATATCAACTTCTACTCAACCAAGCAAGAAACCATGCACACTCAACAAACAATATCTACTTACAAACACGTTATACAACAATTAAAAACAAGTTCTACTCAAAATAAACATAAGAAAACTCATTGAAACATTTCAACAAACACCTTATATACAAAACTCAATCCTACACCAAAACAATAACTCTATACCCATCAGCACTATCAACAGAAACAACGCAAGCATCACAATAATTTCACCATTAAAAAAATGCACTTTCCAAGAAAAACCATCATCAAATTCAGATTCAACCAATGCACTAATCATTGAGCATGAAAATCACAAAATGAAAAGGAGGGTATGTGAGTTACCTTACAATAGAGAAATGCAATGGCTTTGCGTTCGATGACGGAGATGGACGGCGGTGCTGTTGCGTCGGAGTTTAACGGCGGTGAGTCCACGACGGCGAGAGAGGAGGGAAAATTATCGAGTAATCACTAAAATTATTTGTTTTGGGAAAATATTAGAAAAAAATCTCGAGTAAAATTATTCAAGGATATACTATATTAATATTAATGGTTTATGTTTCATTATTCCATCCGTCTTAAAAAAAAAAAAAAAATTCTTCTGGACGAAGCTTGAATAATTTATGCATTGTTCATACAAATTAAGCTAAACTCAGAAGGACTTAAATATAAAATATTATCTACCTCATTTAAGAAAAACAAAATTACCTTTTTCATGAGACCGTTTTGGTATTTTCAACTATATCAATGATTTTTTTTACCGGCATACTACTGTTTATTTTACATTTTTTTTTGTTTGGTTAAGTATTTTACAAATATATATTTTATTTTGCTTTTTACATATATTTATTCAATCAACCAAAAAATGTTATGTTGAAAATATAAATTAATTCTTTCTTAAAAGATAAAATTGTAAAAAAGAAAATTAGCAACATTTTTTTTTTTGAAAGAAAAATTAGCAACAAATTTATCAATACTACTATCAACTTTTTTAATTAATGTGATTTGACCAAATTGGTCCTATATTTTCATGGAACGATATAGCAATAAAAAAAAACTCATAAAAGCCAAAAAAAAAAGATATTCACTCCGTCTCAAAATAGATGTCATGTTTATTATTTTTCTTTATCTCAAATTATTTGTCTTTCTTTTGATACCAATATAACATTTTTTCTTTCTTTAAGATACATACCCATATTTATTTCATTTTAATTATCTAACTACTTCACTAACAATAACTAATAAACTGTTTTAAATAAATGAAGCACATTTTACCATTGAGTCATGCTAACTTCTGCTCTCGGGGCATATGTTAAAAATTCCATTAATAGCATATATTTATTATAAAAAAATTAATTTCTAACTTTTTGAGAAATAAATATACACAATTTTCAATGCATTATTTCTATTTTTGGTATCCTTAACATGTGTCATAAGGACACAAATTAACATTTTCATTTACCATTTAAATCGACATTACTAATCATTTTCTTAATAACCATGTAAAACTCAAAAGAGACACATAATTTGAGATAGAGAGTATCAATTTTTACTCTCATTTTCTTCATAATCAATGAAAATTATTTTTACATTTTTTAATGAAACTTATTCCAATGTGAACACAAAACGTTATACCCCATTTCCTTCCTACAAAAAGTTGTACCCCATATTAATACTACATCCGTCTCATTATCATTGTCTTTTAAGAATGGTGCGTGATTCTTAATGAAATTATTAATTATGTTGATTTTAATGGTAAAGTTAATATCATTTATTAAAATACCTCTATTAATTATAGTTATTAAGGCAGTCAAGTTGAGTGAAAATCACCTTAAAAAAAGTAGAGAGAAAATCAATAAATAAAGGTATATTAATTGAAAATATATATAAATGTTGCATTGAAATTCTAAAGTGACAATTATTTTGAGATAAAAAAATAAAATGCTAAACTGACAATTAAAATGAGACAGAAGGAGTATGTTTTAGTTTTTTTTGAAAGGATGTTTTAGTTTTGTTAATAAGTGTTAATTGGTTTATTTATTTATTTATGAAGGAGTATTACAATGCTAAGCCAATCTAAGATATTTTCTTATCACATCCATTCAGATTATACTCCCTCCGTTCCAAATTGTATGTCACTTTAGGGAAAAAAATTTGTCCCAAATTATATGTCGTTTTACAATATCAATGCAACATTAATGTTACTTTTCCTATTATAACCTTAACTATTTATTACTCTCTCTTCTTTCAATTCTTTCATTTATCTTTCTCATATTATTTATTAAGGACAATTTTGTAAAACAACTCATAGTGTCTCTTTTCCACACGATATTAATTGCATTTCTTAATATGTGTGAAATGCCCAAAACGTCATACATTTTGGGACGGAGGGAGTACAACTTAAAACGTGTTTTGAATTTGTCGGGTTATAGAAGTCAAACGCTATCAAAATACTTAAAACCATCAAATTTTGCAATAAGTCACATACACCTTTACCTCAACAACAAAACATCAAGTGTTTTATTGGTTCAGGATATAAAATCTGATTTGTGTCAACCCGCATGAGATCATTTTTTAACGACGTTGGGATCCATTATATTGATATATTTTAGGTTTTATGAACCACACACATGTAAAATATATGTTCGGTTTATAGAATCTGAAACAAGACAACAAAAACACAGGCTAAAATAATAGCAACACACATAAAAAAAAACATAACAATTAAAACACATTGTCAAACATACGGCTGTACATCATAGCGAAATATCCAAAAATACAAAAATACAAAATATCAAAATTTAAATATCCATAAATACAAATTAATAAATTTTACTGGGTAGCACAACCCCTAGCACCCTCATCCTATGGTGCCACAACATCCCTCCCTGAGCTTCATTAAAGATTTACTATATAAACCTTACTAAACCGGAGTCCCTTACTGCGATAAAAAGAAAAAAGGATAAACTAAAATAAATAATAAACCATAGATACGATAAAATCAAGGCTAAATTGCATTTTTGGTCCCTTAATTATTTAGGTAATATCGCTTTGGTCCCTTAATTAAAATTCGATTTCTTTTGGTCCTTTAACTTCTCTCTATTACATGTTTTAGTTCATCTGAACCACTAGGATATGACTCGTGAGGTTGTGTCGGCACGTCCTTCTGCTCAATCTTCTTTTGTTGGAAATCATGTATCGGCTCGGACTCAGCTTGGGGACATGATGATACCCTGGCTCTTGAGACGACATGATATGGGTTAATCATGTTTGACCTTCCTCACACACTCCTGCCTAGCTGAGAAAGTCATGCTCATCTCGTTGCTTCTAACATGGTCGGAGTGTGCCTCCATAGTTTTTTAAGAGATCACAAAACCTCAAATTATTGTCGCTAAAAAACCAAGGGACAATTTTTTTTCTATGGACAAACTAATGAAAAGACAATTTTGAGTATCTGATGTCTATACTAAAAGTTAAATTATTATAACAACTCTTTTTTTTTTGGTGGTGGCCGAGGTTTGAACTCCGGACCTTGCATATATTATGCATTGTCATACCAACCGAGTTGAATTCACGAGAACCATTATAACAACTCTCTAAAAAGCAGGAGAATTAACACAAAAAATTATATTTCTACATTTTTTTTATGGGCACAAATTATCTTTTGCCAATTTGGTATCACATGAAAGAGAAAGCGTGCCGAGATTTTTTATTTCTGTAACAAAAAAAATTTCGATTTTTTTTATAATATTTAACTAGGGTTAAGCCCAAGTCTACCGTAATCCATGAGAGATCGCAGAAATAAATAGAAAGCGTGCGATGCAATTTACTTGAGATTCCTTTTTCGGTGCAAAATTCTTTCGAGTTTCCCTCTTCTTTCAAAATCTCTTTCTTCAGTTTTGAACCTTTTCATCTTTCCCTCTTCTTTTTCATCATCTCAAGACCCTAATTCCCTTTCTTCTCTCATTATTTAAATAAAACCTATTATAAATTTCACTCAATCGAAACCCTAACCTTCTCATTCTTTTTGTTTGGTTTTTTCTCCTTCTAAAACCCTATTTTCATACTCTAATTCAAAAAAATTCAAAACTCAATGTCTTGTTCATATTCACCACAGGGTGAACAAGAACAACAAGAGAATCACTTGAATTCACTGTCAACGGTGACTTCAATATATGAAACTCTAGATGCCGCTCAAACGGATACTTCGTTGCAATCTTCCGTTCCATCCTCTTCTCTGAAATCGTTAACAGAGGAGAGGATTAACGGAGGTGATCAGTCGGAGGCGTTGGATTTCAATGAGTGTCGTCCAAATATTTCATTGGTGAGTTCAATATCCGAAACCCTAGATGCCACTCAAATGGATACTTCGTTGCTTGCTTCCGTTCAATCCTCTCCTGTGAAACCGCTAATAGAGAAGAGGATTAACGAAGGTGATCAACCGGAGGCGTTGGATCTCGATGATTGTCGTCCAAGTATTTCATCGCGGGTTTTACCTGTGCAGCCGGAAGGATGGATACCGGCTGGACTTGCCAACCTTGGTAACACATGCTTTCTGAATTCGATCATGCAATGCTTCACTCATACGGTGCCTCTAGTCGAAGGTCTTTTTTCGTGCAGCCATGCTTCTAATGATGGTCACAATGGATATTGTGTTATCTGCTCTTTCCGCTACCAGATGCAACTTTCCTTGCGTTATACTGGAAGAGTTATCTCCCCTATGATCATTGTGG
>Ga0228710_1002867_pt1 | contig 27394 bp, 14 predicted proteins | sample MedpolnodulmetaG_FD_177995 | JGI IMG/M metagenome (GOLD analysis project Ga0228710, IMG submission 177995) | Root nodule microbial communities from Medicago polymorpha collected in Santa Monica, California, United States - pink nodules | ecosystem: Host-associated > Plants > Roots > Nodule... | reverse complement strand
GGGGGGATATATGTATGTTGGCATTGATATATTAGTAGATGAATTTTTCTCTACTTGTTAACATTTTAAAGAGTCTAGACGATGAAAGACGAGGAAGGAGAAAAGGATGCAAAGAAAGGTTACGAATGGGAAGTGCAAGATTGCAAACTCGAACTTCAACCGATGACGTCTTTAACCTTGCATCCAACACAATTGATCTTCAACCTCAAGTTCCCGATTCATCTTCGATCTTGAAGCTCTCACTCTTCTTCAATATGAAAAACATTAATTTTATCTTTTTAATAACTATAATTGGTATTAATTTTTTTTACATAAATTAATAAAATAATGAGTTATATAACTAGTAAGGTTAATCATCTCACTAACAAAGTGTCTTTGATAAATCAACATGTATTAAGTTTAAGCCTAGTTAATTGTGATACATCATCAAAGTCGAGTCACTTTGATTAAAAAAAAAATCTAATGACAGATCAAATTTAAAGTGATCGATCTGTAATTACATGATTATATTGAAAAGAAAAAAAAAACTTTACAAAGATTAAAATTTTAAGTGTGAGTGTTTTTGGGGACGCTCTTTGATTATTTTAAATTAAGAAATTATTTACTATAAAAGTCAAATATTTCAATTTAAAATACATTAAATACATAAATTTTCATGAAAACTTACCATCTAAGATCTTTAAAGAATACCCAGAAGACATTCGTTAGCATTATTAAATTTAAATAACTCATATTTATAGAAAACGTTTGCATGATTAAACAAAAAAAATGTACATGTCAACAAGTTTTTCATTCGGGTGCACAAAATCCCCTTCGATCAAAATCAGTAAAAAGAACACACATTCTAACACATTATTTTCAACATACTATCTGTAATTAGTTGAAATTCAAATGAATTTGAATTTGGCTAAATCATGTAGGACCTTCATAAATTTAGAGGGATCCATTTCAATCAATTAGAGAAAATATGTTGTGAAGTGTGTGTTATAATTTGTTTTATTACCATAATTCAACAACTATATATAGAGATCCTCATCCAATCTAAAGAGTTTCTTATGCATCGATCATCACCAGGCTTTTGATATGGAAACAAGAATATCTTCTTTTATGAAATGGTTAGAATAGATAGAACCAATTTAAAGCAAAAGACTCAAAATTACCCTCAGCTTTAATTTGAAGCATGTATACTCCTAGAGTATAACAACACAACTACTCTATCCGACAACCAACCCCACCACTAAAAAATGAAAAAGAAAATATAAAACATTTGCATGTCTTCGAGGCTTCAAATGAATAGATGTCTACAAAAAGGAATTTGGTTTAATGTGTGTAATGGGGCCTCACTTTTACATTGCATTAGTGTGGTCTCCACGTACACTAAGGTATAATCAGGTGCTTTAGACTAGGATCCAAACTTTATTTTTATTCAAAGGAAGGATTAGACTTTTTAGAGGAACTCAATTCATTGACAAATGAAGATAATGATCGAGGGGTGTTCTTTATCTTGTTATGATAAGACTTTTTATTTTCATGTTTGTGTTTCTTATCCCCACATTCTTTTTCATTTTTTGACCTATGTTCAACATTCAATGATCTCCAATTCTAGCTACTAACCTTATTTCTGATTGATGGAAACCTATCATCACTTAATGTCTTTCCTTTATGGATTAATAGCACACTATAGTATAAAGATTACTAAGAGTAATATTAACCATTACTATAATACACTTTTTAATCCCTCATGAAAAAATAATATAATACATTTTTTAATAACTATTGATAAATATATATTTTTGGGCTTTCATATATACTCTTTATTAGATATAATCTTATTTATGTACCGTCCAACATTAAATGTGAACATTAAATGTTGATATTCCTTCAAAAAAAAATGTTGATATTGAAGAGTCCAACATAATCTATTATATGCTAGACTATAGCCGCAGTCAAGTAGTGTGGTCTATTCCTAACCTAAAGCCAAATATTGATTTACAATTATGAAGATCTTTAGTAGAAAATTGTTATTTACTAGAAAGTAGGTTGTTGTTAATTTTGGAGGTACCAAAATTGATTTCTTATGTGTAGAATTAATTTTGCCTCTAGAATTGATTCAAGCCTTTTTTTTAAGGAGATTTGATTCAACTTAAAGTTAAATTTACAATTTTTTTATTGTTTAATTGATTTTTATACTTAAATTTATTGTTCAATTAGTTTTTTTACATAAATGTTTCCAAACATACATTAGACAAACTTGTTTTAGACTCTTTAATAAATTCAATCAAAGTTAATTATTATCACCGTAGAATTAAACATACCCTTAAGCGTGACCCATTTTTTTATGGGATATTGAAGTTTGACAAGAATGGAACCCGGGTCCTAGATCAAAGAGGGTTCGGGAAAGTAGGAAACTGGCCTTGTAACTTTCTTTTTGGTTGTACACGTTTGTCTCTATTTGAACTTTGGGAAGCTATTTACTAGTCTTTATAGACCACCATCTTTCTTGGGGGATAGTATTTGCGTGATAACGTCGTTTGTGATATTGACCAACCACAATGTTACAAGTAAAAAAAAAACAAAAAAAAATTGTTAAAGAAAAAGAAAAAAGTCACTTGTGACATTGTGGTTGGCCAATGTCACCAATCATAGTTTCATATCTCGTATTTTATCAATCTTTTGTTCCAATAACATATATTATCCATATTCCTTTATAAACAATAGAAATATAAACACCGGCACCAACATGTCAATACAACAATGCCAACAAAAATTCAAGAAGATATATAGACACTAATATGAACATGTCGACGAGACAACCCAACAAAAATTTTAAAAAATAAATTAATTGAATGTATTCATATGTGTCATGTTAAAAGACATGTTGGATATCGGCACGTGTTGCAATCGACATAGCTTCCAACTGAAGTGTTGATGCTACATAAGATATAATCCATAAATATATCATGGAGTTAATGACGAGATTAATCATCTAAATTGTGAACGTCCGTCATTTCTTTTATATAAAATTTTATAAATTAATAAAAGTGAGACTTAGATTGTCCTTTAAAAAATTATGGACATTTATTCAATACCAATGAAAATTAGTGATATATGTGTAGTTCACAAATATATAAAATTGAAATTGAAATACACTAATGAAGATAGCCCCTCTGTCAGTGAATGAATCATGAGTGTATATATACGGAACAGATACGCTAATAGTATGTTTGGAAACATATAGTGATATATATGGAGTTGAATACATGTTGACCAACTTCTCCAAAATGCAACTTTTGTACAAACATGAGTTATGACCGTGGAAAATTTGTTTTCCAAACTCATGCTCATTGTCCAATTCACAGTAGTTTCTAATGCAAGAAGTTGACGGAGAGACTGGCTTGACTGAGGCGTTTTACAATTTGAGTTATATATTTGTTAATTAATAAGATTCATGGACTAAATTATCTTAAGTTCACAGTTTCAAGAAAGAATTTGGTCATTCAATATCATTGCATTTGTTTTAGAATAACAATAAATGAGTTAACGAGGTCAATTAGTTTGAATTAAGAGTTAAGAAGTGGAGATTCATAAAGAAAGAAAAAAAACTAACATAACAATTAGTAATATACTAATTTTCTATAAAAAAAAACAATTAATATACTAACATTTGTCATTAAAAATACGAGTAAATAACAAAATCAATTTAAAAAAATATTGGATTTGATTTGATTTATGTAACGGTAACTAAAAAGTATAAGTTTATCCTTAAAAAAAAAGTATAAGTTTATGAATATATTATCTTATTCTTATTTTTTGGTTAAAAGAAAATATATAATCTTATTTACAACTCTTTGCACTTCTTATTTTCCAACCTACACTATAACAATTCTTTTGTTAACATGTTATCAATGTGAAGTATTTATTGATAGCTTCTCTTTCAATCATATTTTCCATCCATAAAACTTAAAACTAAAAGATTATTGAGATCCAAATTCCAGTCTACTCAAGCAACATAATCTTAATACATTATATCGATTTATGATGTAATACCTTAATTTTAATATTATTTTCAATAGAAACTGCTATTTTGAAAAAGTGCCACTCAAGAATAAACAAGAGTAACCCATTTTTTTATATGAAAAACTAAAAAAACATATTAGAGGACAAATATCACAATGCAAAGTCATAGATAATCATAAAATTTATTAAGTTAACAATAAAATATAGGTATGGTCAACAAATCAGATAATTCTAGATTTCTATTCAAATTGCAACAATTTTTTAAGTGGGAAAGGAGAAGTTTATTACTAATATTGTTAAAGGCGGATCTAGACATTTGATATATGTGAGGCTAAAATAATCTTTCAATATATTAAAATAATCTTTTAATTGTACACTTCGTTGGTCAAAATAATCCTTAACATTAAAATACTTCGTTAATATTGTCATATTAGTCCTTTAATATACTTATTTATTGTCACTTCAGAGACTATTTTCACTAACAAAGTTTTGGAATTTTAATACATCAAGAGACTATTGTGATTATTTCTTACACATTCAGGGATCAAAGTGACTATTATCCAAATTTATAATATAAAAAATAGATGTGTGGCTTTAGCCACACATAGCCTTTGAATGGGTTTATCCCTGAGTGTCGCTAATAATCATTTTATAATTGTCTTATTCTCTTAAATGAGATTTAAATCATGATTGAAACTCTTACCTTTGAGTTAACGTCTCTTAAATAATTCAAAATACAACATTAGCCAATAGGATACCGAATCGTGCGTCTCAAACTATGTGGTAATATTAAATAAAATTATGTTTAAGGTATAATTTATTCTGTTTCTAACTTTAATAAATAAATAAAAATTACCCCAAAATTATCAAAATTTTACAATCAATCATTTCTAATATTTAATTCTCAATATATAATTGAGTTAATATCTCAAATGATTAACCCTTATAATTTATGTGAGATTTGAAAATAGTCCATGAAAAAGAAAAACACAGATGTTCTCGTGAGCATAACTCAGTTAACAGGGACATGCATTGTTATATGCAGGGGTCGGGATTCGAACCTCGGACACCCCACTTATTCATCTTGAAAAAAGTGAATTTTAACTGGTAGGCTACCTGACAAAAAAAAAACACTGATTTCACCTCTATAATTTTGAATTCTTTTAAATATCAATGATAATAGATATTGATTTTTTTTTTCACTAACTAGTTTTTTTAAAAAAAGAATCAGATATTTTTATTGACTGTTTTGCTTGGTCCTTCAGGACCTTTATTTTCATATGGGCCATGATCTTAATCGAGTCCATTTTCTAAAGATTGCTATGTAGGCCCCTTGATTTGATCATAGGCCTTTCGGAATGCTCAAAATATCTTTATTGAGATTTACAAACCGATCAATTTTTAGTTATATTGGATCCTAACTCCCGTTCGCTCAATTTCAGAAGTTAGCACCTGTATTAACCTTAATTTATTGACAAATCTCATCATGGTGGTGGACGAAGGTTGCCGAAGATAATTTAGGGTTGTGAAGGGGATGGTGTGTACAAACGAACCAAATGAATGGACATAAATTTAAGTAATGTGTATATTCACTTAGGTTGTGTGTTTATTTGTTGAAATCAAATGAATGGTTGCTGAATAGATTAAATGTGAATGTTCATTTAATAAAGTGCACAACCATCGATAGGGCCATAGTTAGATGTTGGTGGGTTAAATGAGAATGGGAAGGAACTTGTTGTTGACATGACAATGAATATAGTTGAACTAAAGAATATATCATGGTGACTTTTAAAAAAAGGACAATGTAACTGTGATTAAATCAAGCTTACAATGCGCAACAAAAATACAAAAAGTTCATAATAATGGAAAGGGGTCAGAAATGCAACATTTGTTGTAATGTTTGGGTGATCATAATTATGTTTACAAGTTTAGAATTGTTGGCGAGTCCAGGACCGGCCCAATAGATTAAGAGGTTTAAAACAAAAATTTTAATGTGACCTTTAAAAACATATTTTTTTTAACATAATATTTATACAAAATCAATTTTGGGGAGAACAAGAGTAATTGAGGCCTTTTTGATAACCAGATAAGCTATGCAAATATCTGTAATTTATCTGTTATGTAATATACTTATAATCAAATTAATTTCTTAGAGGCCTTTTTTTTACCCAAAATTTTGAGGCCTAAAGCCTTTGCTTGGGTTGTCTGGCCTTTAGGCCGGCCCTGGGCGAGTCTATAATTGTTCAGAATATATTTTGGGCACATTGTGAAGCTGTTAAGTTGTATAACAGTTTAAATATGTTTTTGTTCCAAATAAATATTCCAAAAATTTGTTTTAGCCCCCTAAAAAATTTATTCGACTTTTGATCCCCCAAAACTTTACATCACTATTTTTGGTTTATGCTTTTAAGTCAACTCATGAGTATCATTTAAAATTTTGAATGATTTTTTTTTTTTTGCATGAATGTTTTTTTGGTGTTGTCCGGGGTTCAAACCCCAGACCTTGCATATATTATACAGTGCCCTTACCAACTGAGCTATGCTCACGAGAACTTTTGCATGAATGTTTAGAATATTATAAGAAGCACTCTAAAAAATTAGAATTTTCTAACAAATTATGAATTTCAATCGGAAAAAAAAATAAAATTTAATATTTAATTCATGTTTTGTTAAAAAAAATTGCTAGGAAAAGTTATATAATGTACTAAACATGATTGTGGAAAAAAAAAATTAAATTTTGAATGATATATATGAGATGCCTTAAAAACGGAGACAAAAAGTGATGATGTAAAAGTTTTGAAAGAGCGAAAATCCAAGAATTTTTTTAAAAAGGACTAAAATAAAAAGTTTGAATATTTATTAGGATCAAAAGTATATTTGACCCAAGAATTAAATAAAAGATAAAAAAAATAAGTTGAAGCTTATTTTGACTAAACGGGTACCGAAAACATAGAAGCTTTCCCAGGTTGTTGAAAGCAGATGAACTGTTTCTAATTGTACACATGTATGCTCCATAACATTATGATTGAATTGGAAATAGGAGCTGCATTTAATTACGACCATAAAAAACACCAAAATCTCCCTAAACTTATTTATTTTGCATAGTTGAGTAGGTTACCATGAATTAAAGTAAAAGCAATGTCTCCAATAGATGATAGACCAAAGGCACAGCATGCTGAGAAATCTGAACAATATTGATGACCTACCTTATGAAAATTTGCATTCAACTTGTGCACTCTTTTCATTATAATTTTTTATTATAAAAATGGTCAAACCAAATCCAACTTAATGAAAACATTATTACAAGTTTTCTCTTTATAAACTTCTAGCAAATGTTACTTAAGTGCTTCATTAGGTGAAGTCTTGTGGAGAATGAAAGCCATGGCATTGAAGTGTTATAACATGTTGGTCCTTATATTTTTGCTTTTCAATGTGAGCTTTTATGAAAATGTTGTACTAGCTCAGAAAAATGGGTTAGGAGCTTCTTTCATCTTTGGGGACTCTTTGGTGGATGCAGGAAACAATAACTATCTTTCAACTCTTTCTAAGGCAAATATTCCTCCCAATGGAATTGATTTTAAAGCCTCTGGTGGAAATCCTACTGGCCGTTACACCAATGGTAGAACCATTGGTGATTTAGTAGGTAATTTTGTTTTCTTTGTTTATACTAATTTCGATTTTCAATAGTTATACAAACAAATCTCAATAGTTAAAGCGAGCTACCATCTAACAGTCGAGATTTGGTTGGACCAACCATAGTTAATTTTATGTGAACTCGAATATTATGTAGTCATGCAACCAATCAAACCATTCGTATATCGTCTTATTTTCCCAGCAAAAGAAGGAATGATGTAAAACTAATTTGCTAAAAACATTTATATTCTCTTTTCTAAATATGTATGTTTTTCTAAAACTTTTTTAGGAGAGGAGTTGGGACAACCAAATTATGCTGTCCCATTTCTAGCACCAAATGCAACTGGGAAATCAGTACTCTATGGAGTTAATTATGCTTCAGGAGGAGGAGGAATTCTAAATGCAACTGGAAGAATATTTGTTAGTATTTCAAACTCCCTAGTTTCTATTTCTTACTCATTCATTATGTATAATGAAAAATTTATTTGTTCCATGACATGTATTGGATTATTACATTTTTCAGGTTAATAGGATAGGAATGGATATTCAAATAGATTACTTCACCATTACAAGAAAACAAATTGACAAACTTCTAGGTCAATCAAAAGCAAGAGATTTCATAATGAAGAAATCAATTTTCTCCATCACTGTTGGGGCCAATGATTTTCTCAACAATTATCTTCTTCCGGTTCTTTCAGCTGGAGCCAGAATTTCCCAAAGCCCAGATGCTTTCGTAGACGATATGATTAATCATTTCAGGGGCCAACTCACGGTACACATCTAACCTTATTCTTAATCTAAATCTAACTCTAGTTCGAGTTTTGGTGGGAACTAGACTTTATTTATCTTTCGATCAAAAGATAACTTTAATTTGCGTGTTTTAAATGACAGAGACTTTACAAACTGGATGCTAGAAAATTTGTTATAGGTAACGTTGGGCCAATAGGATGTATACCTTACCAAAAGACTATCAATCAATTGAATGAAGATGAATGTGTGGATTTAGCTAACAAACTTGCAATTCAATACAATGGTCGATTGAAGGATATGCTTGCTGAGCTAAATGACAATCTCCCTGGAGCAACTTTTGTCCTTGCAAATGTCTATGATTTAGTGATGGAACTCATTAAAAATTATGATAAATATGGTAAATACTACTAACTCATTTTTTGGCATGATCTATAACCATACTCTTCATTTAAATTATGACTCAAATCTTCGTCAAGCTTGCTACTCGATCCAATCAAATGTGTCGTTGGATTAATGGAACGATTGAGAATATTGTTCTCCAAGCCACTGGATCAGGCCCAATATTGGACTCAATGGCTTAAGAAAATAATATTCTTAATCGTTAGATTAATTGCACAAATCAAGTTTGACTTAAGAGGGTGGCAAAGAACAAAATTGCATAGAATCCACACAAGTGGTACATGTATAAAATTATGGTGAGTTCAACAAAATTACAGTGATACAGTGATTTTGTTCAAACCTCAACTATAATTCTAACAAATTCATCATCGATCTAAACATGCAGCACATCGTGCTTTTGGTTTACCATGATACTATAATTTATTTGAAATTATGTAGGATTTACAACATCAAGTAGAGCATGCTGTGGAAACGGGGGGCAATTTGCAGGGATAATTCCATGTGGACCAACTTCAAGTATATGCAATGATAGGTACAAGCATGTGTTTTGGGATCCATACCATCCAAGTGAAGCTGCCAACATAATCATCGCCAAGCAGCTACTTGATGGAGACAAGAGATACATATCTCCTGTGAATCTTAGACAACTTCGGGATCTTTAATTAATCTTTCAATTTCTTGTTTGTTTTACACAATTGCAAGCACACGTTTTTCCCTTTTATTTTTGATTTTATGATTACTTAATTGTATTGTATACCAAGTTGTATTTGTCTACAACACTTTATGTTGTGGCTACATCATTTTATTTACTTCAATTAACATATATATACATGTAAGTTTTCCCTTTTCTTTGAAGTATAGAGTGAAATGTATTTTGGGTTTTTGAGACAAAATTCTTAAACTAAGTTTGTTTTGTTGCTTAAAGAAATTCAACTTTCTTTGACAAAAATATATCGACATACTAGTATCTACCATAACATCCATCTAAAAATTGAGTTTTTTATCCAACGTGTATCCACCGTATCATCATTTCAATAACGTGCAAATGCCAACAAAGAGACATCACAATTTATTAGGGACCAAAATGGCCCAATTACCAGCACACCAGAGGACATAATACAAGGTTTAATCATCTTAACGATTATGAGCTTCCCCCTAGTTATGCAGGCATGTTACAGTTTAAGGTCGCTTTTAATTCATTGCTGCCTGCTGGTCCCGTGACATCCATCTAATTTTTGTACTACAATCTCTAACGCATGGAAAATGTATTATCCAATGTGCGCATTGGACAGACACTAGTAGTATCCCCCTAACCTCACTACTATACAACTCAAAGATATTCATCATGTTAAAGGAAATTAATTATTTAGAATTCGATCTTCTATATAAAAACACTACTTTAGTAGTATAAAACTCTCATTTAAGATTTTTTGTTTGTTTGTAGACGAAGTGGTAAAGACCCTAAAACTCACACATACTGCAAAGTCTCGGGTGAAGATGTCCAATTTAACAATTTCGGTATTATAAGTTGAGTTAGGCTTTAGAGACACTTTTCCTTTCAAAAAAATAAAGCCTTGCCAGGGAAGGAAAAAAAATAAAAACACTTATGAAAGGCCTACAACCAAACTTTGATTACTTATTAGAAAGGAAGGCCGGTCAAAAGAAAAACTTTGGTCTAACAAAGGAAAGTTAGTTACTCAATGTTGGAACATATACAACTTGCAGTAATGAGGAAGTATCCCACAAGGTCACATTATCATTACTGTTTGACAATGAAGGAAAGTGCCAAGAAAAATGAAAATCATTTGAAATGGTAAAAGAGCATGAGACAACAGCACTAACAAAACTTCACTTTAATTTGAAATGAAATTAGCACTAAACATACATTATTAATTTGTTGTCTAGCATAACAAACATAAGTCAGAAACTGCTGCCCCTTTTATTTATGAATCATAATATATTGTATTAAGTTATAAACTTAGCATAACAGCCTCTTATAGGTCTGTTTTGCCATAACTTCAATATCTTTGCTGGGATCCTAATCCATTTTTTAAGGTTAAATTGAAAGACTAAAGTACAGGTAAACCACCAAATAGAATCAATCAAAGAGATTAGTCATAAAACACGATTAATTAATTAATCCAGTAAACATACACATGACAAGAGGATTTCAAGAGAAACATAAACAAAACAAAACCAAGAGTCATAGGTGTACTACTACTACTACTATCTATGGTGATAATTATACCCGAATTCCATTACACACCAAAACCTAAACTTAAACTAACATAACACCCTCCATGAAAACCAAAACATAAGATCCAAAAAAGTAAAAAAAAAAAAAATGAAATTAAAATGAGTTCATTTGAGACCATTTACTGGTGTTGAAATTGCAAGTCCAGGCCAAGAGAAACAATCACCAGCACCAACAAAACCACCTTCACCACCTTCTAACTGCCACGTGTTTCCAACAACACCAGAAGACACAACAGGAACACCAATGTTTGATCCATCCACCATTCCTGGAAAAGCCCAACCTGTTCTTCCAATCCCAAACCCCATTTCTTCAAGCCCATGTCCAAGCCCAAGCCCAAATCCACCTAATGCCAGAAACCCAGAGCTTTGGTTGTTGTTGTTCAGCAATGAAGTGAAACTCCCACAAACACTCATGTTCTGTTTTCCATCACCGTCAACATTGCCGGAAAATGGAAAAGACCCACCTCCTTGCACGGCGGAGATGGGTGTCATTGACTGATAATGGTGATGCTCCGGGGCCGCTGAAGTCACAGCGGAGGAAGAAGATGAGGAAGTGACAGCAACATGGTTAGTACGAGAGCGTTTGGCGTTTTTTCTGGTACCACCGCCGACGGGGATGTCACGGAGGGTACCACCGTGAGTCCAGTACCGGCGACAAGCTTTGCAGAAATGACGTGGCTGAGAGTAGTTGTAGTTGTTGTAGTAACAAAACTTAGTGTTTGTTGAATCACAACGTGGACATGGGAGATTCTCTTGCTCCGGTGCCGGTGCACCGGGGCGAATTTGAGGTTTTGTTGATCGGCGGCTTTCACCGGAGTCCGAAGATGTCATTGTTTAGTATTTGGAACAAGTTGGTGAGAAAGTGAGAAAACAAAGAAGTGTAAAATGTAAGTAATGTAGGGTTTTTGTTTATGAGATGTTATGGAATAAGAAGTGTAATGAGTAATTTGTAGGGTAATGGTTTGAGTGTGTGGGGTGGGGTAATATGATGGAATGGAATAGAGAAGGGTGGGTTTTATGGGAAACAAGAGAAAGTAAAGAAAGAATATTTGTGTATGGTGATAGGAGAGACATATTCTGAGGCTTATATGAGACAGAGTGGGTTCAGCTTTAGTACAGTATGTTGTGTTCTGTTAAGCACGACATTTCAGTCGGCTATTAGGGCTGCGCCTCCTGCAATTCTCTCTTCCAATCAATTTTGTTTTTACTATATTTTTCTCATACCACCAAGTGATAAGTGAATAAACTAGGGTACATTATTTAAGTACTAGTATTAGCGGAGGTATAAATCAAACGAGTTGGATTCGAAGCCATGTCATAAACTAGTGTGTTCTTCTTTACGTCTCGGTTGAATATTTCTACTCTAAATATTTGCGTTGAAAAACTTTATACAAAGTTTTGTTTTCTAAATCTTTGATAGTGAATGATGAAATTAATCTTTTAAATTAATTGGTATATTTGATAAGATATCGAGTTTTCTAATAAATTAGTCGAGGTCTCACAGTGTTGGACTGTTTTTAGAAGTATGTTCCTCTTTACGTATTCAATTTGAATTAGTTGCCAACAATTTTTATATTGAATCAATTCATGTAAAGTTTTACTCTAACTTCAATTGAATCTATCAATTGGATACAGTCTTTCAAGAAATAAAATTGTCAAGGTATAATCTCATTTGATATTTCCAGCCACTTAGATGCATGCATTTACCTCTGAGATAATTATGCATAACTAACCCGACAAGTAAAGTAAGTAGATTAGAATTAGCTCTTCTTCCTAGTGATCATAGTCAGGTTTTAAATATTTTATGCATATATTCGATTCCCCTGTCTTTTCCTCATACAATTACCATCTGCTTTGACAGGGGGAGCTTATAGACCGTAGGGTGTTTGGTAATGGGATTTCCCATGCATCGAATTGCGATCTTTGTTGTTATCCTAAACATTATTATTCTAAACAACTATGGATGGATAATGTCACACTCTAGTCTTTTCACCTTGCTCTATTTTTTTCTCTAATTAGGCCAACATAATTCAACTCATATTATGCACATGTAAAGGAATATACACTACCAATACAAACAAAAGAAAATCATATGCAATGTCATTGTTAGTAGACATTAGTCACTGTACCAAATCAGAGTATTCCAAACCTAACTTTGAATAATTTAATTAAATGGATTTATACATACCAATAAAATAAGGATAGATTGAGTGGGGGCTACACATACAATGCAACTAAGAGAAGGTTGGTTTGGTTTTCGAATTGGTCGATAGCTAGAAAACAAAAGGAAAAATTGAGAAAGAAAAGAGTAAGGATTTTCCATTTATAAAAATAAATGAAGTCGAAATTATCATTGAAACAAACATACACAAAAAATAGATGAAAGGTCCTATCAACAAATAAATTGGATTATTATTAATTGTTTTTAGATTTATTATGTCTTCATCTTTCTAAATTGAAGAAATGGAAAAGACATAAAATAGAGATGATTCTAACTTAAAAATAAAGAGGGTGATTTAAATTTAAAAAATATATTTGTTTGATATATTAAATAAATACTTGACCGAACAAAACAAGGAATAACAACACAAGACAAACTTTTAAAATATTTAATAATTTTTGGTCTTATACGATTTTATGTGGACAAAAAGTTATTTTAGACAAGATTTGTAGGTTTTTGTCATGCCACTTGCTTTTAGTTTGTTTTTATTCCTTCGTCACTAAAAGAGTATTACAAATCAAATATTGTACGATTGAAGTTGTCAATTTGTCGTGCACTATCCTTATTTTGTGGAAGTCATGTACTCAAACTATTTGAAACCTCTAAAAAATAACAAGTTAAAAGTATAAAAATTTCTTTTTTAATACAATTTTTCTACCTTTATATTCCAAAAATGTACATTTTTAAGTGTGAATCAACTATCGTTTACAACTAATTGTAAAACCTAACTTTTCAAATTAGATAGAATCGAAATTGATGACAAAACTCTTCTAAAAGTCTTAATATCATTCCAGTGAAGTAAATATAAATAATTTTATATTTTTTTCAATCATTATTATAAACAAAAAAAACTACTCTTTAAATTTAAATAATATATGTGATTTATATTAATAGTCACATACATAGTTCATTCAATAAAATATGTTTTTTTCCTTTATAATAGTGGTCGGATAGAGCATTTGTTTAAGTTGAAAGGTTGTTTTTACCTTAGACTGCGGCATCATTCTTACTCCAACAAAAAAGAATGAAGTTTAAAACATTAGCAATAGCAATAGCAATAGGTAGGTGGGAGAAGGGACAGAATAATGAGTATGTGTCGGGCAGCGTGGGGAGCAATAATTGGATAAACCCCTCCCTCTCCCTCTGATTTAGGACGCGTCATGTCCGCATCAGATTCCTCTTCCGTACTCTCTATCTATCTTCCACCGGATTTTACGCTTCACTGTAGTCACTACAAAACACCGTAAGTAAGGTTTAACCTCACACCTACACCGTTTGATACTGATCCTACGGTCTTGTTTCTTGTACTGTAGGGTATCAGGTTGTGAGACACTTGTCAGAGACAGACCGGTGGTTGTCGGGCGCATGCGCCCTCAAAAATTGCTCTCCGATAATCATGGGTCACTTTCAATCACTTACTTGAAACCAAAAACTTGTTAAGCTTGTTCTGTTGTTTCGTTTCAGAATTGGAACCTATCTTCTCTTTTTGGCTTGTTCTGTGTGTTTACATTATTCCTTCCAACTTCATTCTGCTGCATGATCAATGTGAATTGGAATATTATTAGTGCTACTGGGATTTTTAAAAAGAAATTCAAGATGAAAAGGAAATTTCCTTTTCTAATTTAATGCGAATCACTCCTACTGCACGCAGGTGTTTCTTTGTGGAGTTTGAAAGTTGAAGTCTCAAAACAAAAGCAATCATAGAAAAAATAAGAGAGTTTTTGTTCCTGAATGCTTTATGATACTCTTTAATCATTTCTAATAAAAAATTATTCTTTAAAAACAATAAAAGATTTTAATTTTTAATACAATAATTATACAAACTTTTTTTTATAAAATCTTACCACTTTTGGTGTTTAAAAAAGGGCAAAACTTAGGTACACTTTTTTATCTGCTTTTTGTATGGTTCTTAACTAAAAATACAACTTTTTTAGAGATAACAAATTTTGAGAGAATTATGGATTTAAAGAAATCAGGATGAATTTAGTTAAGAACCATACGAAAAGCACCTAAGGAATTGTACCTAAGTTTTTTCCTTTAAAAAATACTCGTTAACGTTTCTCAAAATAAAATTTTGGTGTTTAAAATAAAATTACTTTGATCGTCATTGATTATAATTATAATTATTTATTGAAAAAATATCTGATTTAAATGCAATTTTGACCCTTAAATTTTATTAGTTGTTTGAATTTAGTCTTCTAAAATTTAATTACTCTATTTTAGTCTCCCGAATTTACATGATTTCCTGGCCCCTTTGACATTTTAACTAAAAATTGTTGATGTGCCCTTTAAAAACAAGTTTTTTATACCCAAGTGAATAACATGGATGGCAATGGCCTTTGCGCATCGTATTATAATGTTAATCTTCATACTTGCATTTATAATAAATACTCGTATCCGAGTTTGTATTAGTAGACAATAAGTTTAATGCTCGTCTTCGTATCCTCTGGACACCTATGCACTTGTACCCGCGTTAATTACCTGCAATTTAACAACAACAAAACACAATAAATAACAAAAAATCACAACATAACTAAAATAAAACATTTTAAATCAACTTATAAAATATTACACATCATACAATATTCATCCAAAAAAACAGCTAAAGAATAAAAAACAAATGCATATTACAACAAGGGTGATGCTAACTTGTGCCCTGAGGGCACATGTTAAGCAACCTAAAATGAGCAACTTTGCATATTTCTATAATGAATTCATTAACACGTGCCCTTGAGGACACAAGTTAGCATTTGCCTTTCAACCAATATCAAAGACTTTTTTTAAGAAGCTAAATATTAAAGACTTATGATTAATCAATTAATTTTAGTATTATATTAAATTATAGTTATAGTTTATATAATGTGTAGACTACGGGGCGGGTTGGGCACTAGAGTCTATGTATCCGCATCCATATCCATTTAAATTTACGGGTAATTATCCAAGCGCATACTGAACAATGTGGGTCATCATCCGCCCATTTAGGATATTTTTTTAGAGTGTCTGTTAAACCTAGGTCCAATTGCCATCCCAGTGAGTAGGGACGGAGCTAGATATTAAACTTAGGGGGATTTTTTTTTTTTTTTTTTAGGTTTAGGGAAGATCAAATTGAAAGCATAATTTGGTTTTAAAAAAAATTAAATGCACAACATATAAAAAAAATTAGGAAATTATAAAATATATTAAAATATATACAAAATTACAAGAAATTTCAATGATTTTAAAAAGGTAAGTATCTTGAGGTTTGTCACTAAACGGCTAATCCAAAAAGATTTTTGGATAATATAAAAAATAAAATGAAACAAAGAAAATGTAAACATATCAATTCACAAACGTGATCACATTCAGGAAGTTTCACCCTATACCCCTACATCTATACTCTCACCTTTACATTTTGGGTAAACATCCTATTTTACCCTTTATATTAAAACATTTCAGTTTTTTTTTATAATTTGTCACTTAACTGTTTGTCTGGGTTTTCATCAAGTTCCTCTCCGGTTGCAAGCACCAACACTATCAAAATTGTTGTTTGCGGTTATCGTTTTCTGTTTGCGCATACCAACCGCTTTTTGGTTGCATCGTAAGATTCTAGGTTTTTTGGGTTGCGGATATCGATTGTTTTCTGGTTGCGGTTATCATTTAGAGTATGCATTCATTAATCATGAATTAGTTTTATGGGATTTGTTTGTTGGGTTTATTCGATTTGCACTTTGCTGGTTTGAGATCTGGTTTTCGGAAGAGACTTCTCAAGTTTTCCGGTTTACAACATTCTCCCACACAGGAAAACTTAAAATCATGTTTTCTGGTTCAATGTGTTGTGGTTGGGGAGAATGTTTATATGAGATTTACCTGTAGTAATTTACGTAGCCTTTTGGATTGGATTTATTTGTTGATTCCTTAGTAAAGCCTGTACGATGTCACAGATATCATTTGTATTAGTATAGGTGTAGTGTTAACTGTTAAGGATTTAATAATGGGTTCCATATCATGAAGGATTTAAACGATAATAAAACAAATTTTTGAAATCATTCCTCTTGAGAAAAAAAAAATGAAATCGTTTTCAATGCGTTAAGGAAAACTAAAATAAATATCAGAAATGTTCAAGAACGGTGTCCGGAAATATATACATGTACTATCATGTAGGGTGAACACATCTGCATTCGGAAATTTTGGAAGTGGGTGAAAAATAATTGTATAAAAAGTTAAATGACAGAAAGGGTAATATTGAAAAATTTTATAATTTATAGGGGTGAAAGTATAGGTGTAGGGGTATATGGTAAAATTTCCTCACATTCAAGTTTAAAATTAGTGCAATTAAACCCACAAACTTAAATGTTTAAATCCCAATATATAGACTTTATTGTTTTTTATGCAATTATCTCAAAAACTCTGTTTTTTTCTTTCAATATGTTTCATGCAAGATTCCTCTTTTTTTTCTTCTTCATTAAAACGCAAGATCCCCCATTTATTATTTGTTATGCAATTGTCTCTACAACTCATTTGTTATTTTCTTCCTATTAATGACCATTTAATTTAATGATAGGGAAGCAAAAAGCTTTCAAATAATAAATATTTCAAGAAAATTAATATCAAAACTGAATATCAATGATTTGAACTTTTTCATTTCTCTCTTGTGTGCCGTCATCAAAACCCTAGTTTCTTCTCCTTCATCCACCAAAGAAGGGTGATTTAGGGTCAATTTTTGACCCAAAATCACCCCCTCTAACTTGTTTTTCTCTTTCCCTTTTATTGAAATAAGTGATTTTCACATCTATTTCGTTTTTTATTTTGTGATTTCGTCGTCTTTGTGCGATATTGGTTTGTTTGTTGTCTTTGTGCGACTTTGTTTGTTTTTCTCTTTTCTCTCAGGTATTCGATCAGTTCAGACTGTCAGATAAGCTTCGATCTAGTGCAGATCCAATCAATGACTTTAACATCATCCACGTTGCAAATCCGGAGACATGGTTATTCCAGAGATTTAAATATAGTCATATGTGTAGGCATTTGTAGTTTGCTGTTTACATTTACACATTAAGTACATACTTCCTCCGGTCTCAAATGTAAGGAACTTTTCACTTTTAGGTTCATTCAATAAATAATGTATGTGGTCCATATCAAATGTAAGGAATTTTTCACTTTTTAGGTTCATTCAATAAATAATGTATGTGGTCCATATTATAGACCAGATACATTATTTATTGAATGAACCTAAAAAGTAAAAAGTTGCTTACATTTGAGACCGAAGGGAGTATTTCTTTTCCTACGACAATTAAACATGTATTCTTATTTTGATATTTTTATAATTGGTAAACACAAAACAAAAACATAAAAACAAAAGATTGTATATAAAATTATCTTACCGAACAAGCGGCAACCATAAAGTGATTATAGTAGAAAGTCCTAACATAAAAAATAAAAAAAAAACAACATTTAGACTTATGTTATAAAGTATTTCCCAACTATAAACATAACAACTTTATATAAGAAGAACAACAAACATATCGATGAATTATGCTAAATATAAGTGTGTCATATAAAAATCACGAGTATCGCTCGTCTCTAAAGTACTAGTCTAACTGTTACCGTGTGAAAAGCTAATTGGGATAAGCAACAAAGATTGAAATAAATAGAAAAAATGTTCACCTCATAAATATTGTTAGCCAAAAAGATTGTCTTTAGGTGCATAGCAATTAAAATAAATGCAAAGAAGGAATAACGACACCTTAAAGTCCTCTGGCACCTCCCAAGTTGTTAGAGATGAGGACTTAAAAGTTAAATAATCAAAATAAAATTAATATAAGTATTGTAATATATTTTTTAGAAAAAAATTGTTCAAGAAATTAGGTTAATAAGATGCACCGATAAATTTCCACCATTAACGCAAACGTCTCACTTATGCACAATCTCATTTCTCCTAACAACAACACATTTTAAAGAATCGTAAATTGACCGAATACAATAAATACATTTATTCATAAAACATCGTAAATTTACTTAGTAAATTATAAGGCACAAATAATTCATAACATGATTTTGCTCATCAAGTTTATACTATGCATGTAATCATTGATGAGGTTTAACTCAAGAATGAATTGACCGGTTAGTTTTGGGTCCCTAAGTAAAAACAATGATTTGGATGAATTTACTAACAAATTTAGAAAGTATAGTAATAACAAAAAATTAGTTAATACCAAACATATATAATAACCAAATATATATATATATATATATATATATATATATATATATATATATATATATATATATATATATATATATAAGGGAAATGTTAATTTGTGCCCTTAAGATACAGTTTTGAAGCTAAATGTATAAATAATATATTGGAATGCGTGCATTAAATTTAATCTTTATTGTTTTAATGAATTGAATGCATAAAGTTTAAGAAAATAATTTTTTTTTTTGGATTTCTTAACATGTGCCCTAAGGGCACAAGTTAACACTACACATTTAATAAATATAAATAAATGTGACCGATTAAGATAGTGTTTAATGGAATTTAATTCAGTCACGTCTTTGTCCTTAATCTTCTTTAACTTCAGAATCATACGTCATTTGAGATTTGATTTTCGATCATAGTGGAATGGAACGACACGTTTTATGTGTTTTTGACACCAGTTCTATACTTCCTCCGTTCCTTTATATGTGACGTTTTTTGCTTTTTCATACAACCAAGGCAGCTGATAAATAGCTCTCTCCTTCCTTGTCTACCCTTATTTAATCTAGTACTCATTTTTCTAGATACCAACCATTTTGATTGAAAACAAGTATCCTTGGTATCAGCTGTTCATGTGATATAAATGCATCTAAATGTATCACGTTTTACAATTGCTATAGTGCTTGGGAAGCCTAAAAGATACAAAAAACTTTCATTAGTAATCACGTTTTTTTCTTTCAAATTTTTATTCTTTTGTTTCTGAAATTTTGAAAGGAGTAGCAAATAAACTTTCCCTCCAACTTAATTTTTGGTTTAAACTTCCCTCCAACTTTGTTAATCAAAATTTATCCTTCCCACCAAAATAAAATTAAAATTACCAATAGTTGAAGTATGTATATATGACAGTTTGCAGAATTTAAAACTCATCAAATATGACTTCAAACATTACTAAATTTTCATTGTGTGATATAAATTTAAATGTTGAATTTACACCTTTGCCAGATCTTAATATTGATACAGAAGAAATATTTTCTCATGAAGAGGTTGAAGAGTTCAACAATGATAATATTGGTATTGTAGTTGTTCATTTATGTGCATTTAGCTTTGTCACCTTTGTAACACTACTAATTGTTGTTTTCTTATTCTTCTGGTATTTTTTTTTCATTTTGTTTTTTTTCCAACAATTAAATTGTGGCTGAAGAGTTCCACCACGTGCTTTGTCTTGTACTCCAACACATGAGCTAAATGTCTTCCACTATTTATTCTCCATACATATGTCATCACGTGAAAAAATTGCATATGAATGAGGATATGCCTTCATCTAACAATCACCAACACATGCGCTTTAATATAGATTTTTGAAACAATTTATTTTATGTGTACAGAAAAAAATAGGCTTATTTCATTAAGAATTTATCTTAAGATTGTGTGTTACTACATTGATTTATATTTTAGCATCCCACCATTTTGTTTTTAATTCAAGGAGCAATTCAAAAAAATATTGAAGTCACATACCATGATTTAGACAATGGAATAGATATGAATTTGGGAGACAACATAGACCATGAGTTGGATATTGGTAAGTTATTTTTCTTTAGCACAATGATTAAGAATTTTTTTCTTAATATTGTGTGTTATATTGATTTATATTTTAGCATCTCACCATTTTATTTTTAATGCAAGGAGCAATTCAAGAAAATATTGAAGTCACATACCATGATTTGGACAATGGCATAGATATGAATTTGGGAGACAACATAGACAATGAGTTGGACAATGGTAAGTTATTTTTCTTTAGCTCATTCATTAATAATTTTTTCTTAATATTGTGTGTTGAACTAATTTATATTTTAGTATCTCACCATTTTATTTTTAATTCAAGGATCAATTCAAGAAAATATTGAAGTCACGAACCATGATTTGGACAATGGCATAGATATGAATTTGGGAGACAATTTAGAAGTCATAGACCATGAGTTGGACAATGGTAAGTTATTTTTCTGTAGCTCATTCATTAAGAATTTTTTCTTAATATTGTGTGTTGAACTAATTTATATTTTAGCATCTCACCATTTTATTTTTAATTCAAGGATCAATTCAAGAAAATATTGAAGAAGCTGAACCAAATAGTGGAAGAAAGACACTAAGAGTTTTAAGCAATGAAGAGCGCACATCTGTTTATCATGAGTTACTACAAAAAAGTGTTGATGGAAAAATACCTAGAGGAGTTAGAAAGGCAGTGGCTTCATCATTCCCGGTTTCTAAAAGAACTATCCAACGTATTTGGAAAAGAGCAAAAGAAAGTGAAACACATGTTGTGTCTCATAGAAAGACAAAAAATTGTGGACGTAAGAGAATTGAAATTGATCCCAATCAAATCCGTGAAGTTCCTTTGAGTAAAAGAAGAACCATCCGATCTTTAGCTTGGGCGTTGAATACAAATCCAACTTATGTGTTTAGGCTTCTAAAGAAGGGAATTATACGACGTCATTCAAATTCCATAAAGTCATTTTTGAAAGAAGAAAACAAAAGATCTAGGTTGGAATTTTGCTTGTCAATGCTTGAAGGTATACCACATGATCCAATGTTTAATAGTATCCACAATATTATTCATATTGATGAAAAGTGGTTTTACCTGACTAAAAAGTCAGAGAACTATTATTTGCTACTAGATGAGGATGAGCCACATCGTACTTGTAAAAGAAAAAACTTTATTGGCAAATTTATGTTGTTAGTAGCTCAAGCTCGACCAAGATTTGACGCGCAAGGAAATGAAATTTTTGATGGTAAAATTGGCGTTTTTCCTTTTGTTACCAAGGAACCGGCTAAGAGGACAAGTGCTAACCGAGTTGCAGGAACAATGGAGACAAAAGCAATGAGTTCAGTAAACAGAGATGTCATAAGATCATTTTTTATTGAGAAAGTCCTGCCAGCTATAAAGGAAAAATGGCCAAGAGAGGATTTGGGGTCTACAATATTTATCCAACAAGATAACGCAAGAACTCATATTAGTCTTGATGATCCTGAGTTCCTTCGAGAAGCCACAAAAGATGGATTTGATATCCGTTTGATGTCTCAACCTCCAAATTCTCCGGATCTAAATGTCTTAGATCTTGGCTTTTTTAGTGCTATACAATCATTACAACATAAGGAGTCACCTAAATCTGTTGATGAACTTGTGAGTGCAGTGGTAAAGTCATTTGAGAACTTTTCATCGGTGAAGTCTAATCACATATTTGTAACATTACAATTATGCATGATAAAGATCATGATAGCCAATGGTTCCAATAAATATAAGATTCCACATATGAATAAGAAGAGGCTAGAAAGAGAAGGGTAACTACCCACTCAAGTGAAGTGTAATCCAATGTTAGTGCAAGATGTTTTAAGGAACTTAGCTGAGTGACACTTATTGTGACTGAGTTGTAGTCACGTGAATTTCTACTCATTTGGACAATGTTAGTACAAGAACTTTTTGTGGACACTAAGCCAGTATTAGTCCTTCACTTCAGTCACATACCATGATTTATATTACTTCAGCCGTTTCATTCCATGCAACAAGTACCCAACTTGTTTTTACATGCACAACAACGTTAATATAACAAGAACACATGTAACTTCATGCAACAAGTAACACTTATAAAGTTGCATTCATAATGAAACAGAAGCACACAATATCAAATAAAAGAAAAAAACGAGTCTCATTCATTCATTCATAGTAATTCAAAATAAAAAGGAGAATACATAAGCATCAATCATTCATAATTCAAAATCACCAGGAGAAATATTGAGTCTCATTCATTCATACTACATAAATTTAAAGATTACTAAGTCTTCAATAAAATTCAGGAAGAAGAATTTTCCGCATCTTCCTAATCACCAGACGAAATTCCTCTCTTTGGGAAGACTCTTCTCCGCCTTCTTCTGGAAACTTATTCAGATCAAATTCATACTCAGGTTCTTCATTTAAGTCAAAATCTAATACTGGTGCTGGAAATCCTTCTCCTTCATTCTCACTGTCTTCCACTGTTTCATCTTTAATGTTGTTCAAGGAGTCTTCAACTATTTCTTCTTCATTGTTGTTCAAAGAGTCTTTCACTATTTCTTCTTCTATGCTGCCCAATGAATTTTCCACTCTTTTTTCTCCATTGTTGTTCAATGATCCTTCCCCTGTTTTTTCTTGTTTCATGGATTCTTTGGTTTGTTCCATTACATCTATGGGTAGTTCCTTTTTCATGGTTAGTGTACATATTTAAAGAGTCAAAATTGTGGATTTCCAAATTCTTGGAACAAGCCGAGTACTATGGGTAGTACTCCTTGCATTTATTAGTAGAAAGCCTCGGTAAAATAATCTAACGGATGAATTGGATTAGGCTATAGTCATTGACTATGCAATTAATGTATAAAATGTGGCAATTTAGAGGTTAAGGGTATAATAGACATATTACAACTTTAAACTCTAAAAGTGACACTTATATAAGAACAAATTTTTCCCCAAAAGTGACACTTATAAAGGAACGGAGGAAGTATTTGATTAATGATATTTAGAAAGCATAGTAATAACAAAAATTAGTTAATACCAAACATAAATTTATATTCAAAGATTTGTTTTATTTTATTAACTTGTTAGTTTTAACACAAACATTCCGCAAACAAGTCGATTACGAAGCTATGTATAGATTTTTTCTTAAACGATAAACTATGTATATATATTTTTGTTGACAAAAATTAAAAATATTTAAAAAACATGTATATATTGTCAAGTGATACATCTATATTATATATAAAGAAAACAACCTCTTTCAGTTCTTTTGGGCTTACTTTTTCTTTCCAAAAATACCCTCAATTTTGAATACAAATAATACATGTAACAAATAGATAAGAATAATATTAAATATTAAAAAAAATGTAACAAACACGATATGACTATATATATATTTCTATTTTTTTCTTTATTATTTAAAAAGTGTAATAAACTAGATGAGTATAGTTATACTTACTTTTTTATTATTCCAAATATACACTTAAACAACTTTTTCTATAATAAAGACGGTTGTTGGTTTCATTAAAAAAAATTAGATTATATTTTTTTTGTTATATTGTTGGTGTCATTGAAATAAATAGTCATGATTAGTTTTGTTTGTTATAACTTAAAGCAACAAACATTTATATTTTTAGTTTTAATCCAACTCAAAATTTCATAGAAAAAACACTGTTAATAATTTTTAAATGTTAGCACAATAAAAAGAGCAGAAAGACGGGCACGTAAGTGCGCGTCTTTTCGCTAGTGTATATAATGTGCATGTAGATGATATGGTCATCATTTAAAAAACATGTATTTTTTTAAATAAGAAGAAGAAGATCTTAAACATGTTTTTTAATGATACCAAAGGCTTGTTTAGAATAATTTTTGCTTTTAGTTTTCAAAATATGTTTTATAAATCAATTTTAGAAAAATATTTTCAAGAAGATATAAAAAGAAAAACTTGTTTTTTTATGTGACTTTTTAAAACTGTTTTAGAGATGAAAAAAAAATGAAAAAAATTCATTTGATAATTAATTTTCAAAAGCCTTTCAAGAAAATAAAAAATCTATTACCCTTCACATAAACTACTTTATTTAGATTTTAATCCTTCTTTATTAAATAAAATACTCAAAATTTCGCTGTAACATTTTTATTCCAATTATATTCTTTACATTTTTTTTTACAGTTTTATCTCTACTTACCAATAAAATTATATTTCAAGTATTTATAGTATTAAATGTAGAATTTAATCACTGAATAACTATTTTTTTAGATACAAGATCAAAATTTGTCACTATGTTGTATTATGGTCGAAGTTATTTTCTCTTTCATAAATAGTGACACATTAATACAGAGAGAATGTTAACCCAACTGAAAGTTTATCAATAGTCTTTAACTTTCCTGCTTCAACACAGTTAGTCAAGGCATCTAGAGCCTTGATTTTGTTATCTGATCTAGCCATTTGGTATTCAGTTCCACAATCAGTTACATTTGAAAGCAAGTTCATCTGCAACATGTTGAAAATATTATGTTGAAATCACTATTAAAGATGGATGGAGAGAGAGAGAAAATATGTTACAAGGGTAACATACACTGAACTTTTACATCAATACCATCACTTGATGTTTTGCAAGATCAGAAAGTTATAAACATTTGTTGACACATATTCCGATCTCTCGGCAGGTTTTGCATCAATTGCGACTCTTGTATTCATCATAACACTTGTATTTACATTCAATAGACTTTTTCTACAAATATATAATCAAATAAAAAAATTACATTCCAATAAAGAAATGTTTGTAAACATAGAGATAACCTGAAGAACAAAGAAAATGTGTTCATATGAAGGAAGAAGTTGGGATGCACCCTCTTGCAACCCATCTTAGATTGCCCTCTCACATGTTTTAATTGCCTTTTCGTCAACATCTATCTGATACAGTGCAAGAAGACTCATATTCAAATCAACAAAAGCAAAACAACAAACCCTAAAACTTGAAGCAAAATTTCGCTTTACATAAACTACTTTATTTAGATTTTAATTCTTCTTTATTAAATCAAATTATATTTCCCTTTACATAAACTACTTTAGTTAGATTTTAATCCTTCTTTATTAAATCAACACTCAAAATTTCGCTGTAACATTTTATTCCGATTATATTCTTTACATTTTTTTTACAGTTTTATCTCTACTTACCAATCAAATTAAATTTCAAGTACCTATAGTGTTAAATGTAGAATTTAGTCACTGAATAACTCTTTTTTTAGATACAAGATCAAAATTTATTCAAGCGCAGTAATATTGAAAATGTGCAACACATCAAAATATTATTCGGAAAAAAAAAACTTTGAGGTTGCATATTAAACCATATAATGTAAGTGTAATTGGTTCAATTAATTGTTATAGTGTATTCATATCTTATCTCTAAGACGATTAATTTATTGCCATCTCAGTTGCATCTTGATCGATAATCTTGTAAAGTTATTTTAAGCAATCATATGTATCTTGCTTTATCAATTCATGTTTCAATCGACATACTATTCTTTATACTTTCTTGAAATTGCATGAGATTGTTTCTATGGAATGTTGAAAACAAGTTTAAACTAATTACATGATAGACATTATGGTCGATTATGAATAAAAAAATAACAAGTTTCTCTTTAATGAGCACACCCCTGGAGTATTATAAAATCATTTTTTTTTTCCGAAGTAAATCATAACAACTTATTCCATATCTGTTTAATGCTCCAGCAACAAACTCACGACTAGACAATTAAGACATCTAAACCTAGGATTTGTTAAATTCTTTGTGATAATAGTCAATAATCATGGTTATAACTTTGAATACAATAACATAACTTTAACAAGACTTTTTTAAATATAAATGAAATTCATAGTTTTACTATAACATTGTCAATATTAACGTCTAGACTTATATCTTTCATGTTATCCTATCCATACTTGCATTGTTCTTCTAATTTATATACGATAAAATGCAATAATCATATTCTACTCAAAAACGATTATTTGAATTTAAATTTACATAAACGCATATTTATTTTCTATGACAATATTAAACATGCATTTCTATTTTGATATTTTTATAATTTGTAACAAATAACTATCAATTGAAAATTCCTATGTATGTTATTATGCAATCTTATTAGTAATTAGCTTAGTACCTTATTTTTGAATTGTACATTAGTTTAGTACTATTAATCGTTAATTCCTATGTATGTGATTACAATATTTATTTTGTTGTCAAATCTGATAAAAAAAAGTCAGCTGTTAAAAAATAATTTGATTTTCTTTTATCCGACTTGATAATAATTCATTAATATATGAATATGACAGACATCATCAAATCAAACAATAACAGTTAAAAGAACCTGCATAATTAGAACACCATCAAAATTGGTCAAA
>Ga0228710_1002863_pt1 | contig 27407 bp, 16 predicted proteins | sample MedpolnodulmetaG_FD_177995 | JGI IMG/M metagenome (GOLD analysis project Ga0228710, IMG submission 177995) | Root nodule microbial communities from Medicago polymorpha collected in Santa Monica, California, United States - pink nodules | ecosystem: Host-associated > Plants > Roots > Nodule... | reverse complement strand
AAGTTAAAAAGAAATTTCTCTAAAAAAAAAAAAAGTTGAAAAGAAATTAAAAATAAAGCAATATTACACAATTTGTGCTCATGTAGTCATGTGGTAACGATTCATCCCCCTCGCAAACCACCATGTTCTGTTTCCCTCGCAATGACTCTGTTTCTCAAATTCTCCTCAGTAAGCACCACTTGGAAACGGAAACAAAAGCTTCAATTTTTCACGACCCTTTTGGAAGCTTCACAACCCTATCCCCCTCACGTGATCTCCACTAACATCTCCATCGCTCACCATGCCAAAACCGGGAAACTCGAAGAAGCCCGCCACATGTTCGATGAAATGCCGCTTAGAACAGTTTCCTCATGGAACACTATGATTTCTGGGTACTCCCAATGGGGGAAGTACACTGAAGCTTTGACTCTTGTTTCCTTCATGCATAGCTCCCGTGTTAAGTTCAACGAGGTTTCTTTTTCTGCAAGTTTGAGCGCGTGTACACGTGGTGGGTCTTTGTTTCTTGGAAAGCAGATTCATTCACTACTTTTGAAATCTGGATATGAGAGGTTTGGACCTGTGGGGAGTGCTTTGTTGTATTTCTATGTGCAATGTTGTGGAATTGGAGAAGCTGAGATGGTTTTTGAGGAGTTGCGTGATGAGAATCACGTTTTGTGGAGTTTGATGCTTGCAGGGTATGTGCAGCGTGATATGATGGGTGATGCTATGGAAATATTTGAAAAGATGCCTGTTAGGGATGTTGTGGCTTGGACTACGTTGATATCTGGGTATGCGAAGAGGGAAGATGGGTGTGAGAGGGCTTTGGATTTGTTTGGATGTATGAGGAGGAGTTATGAGGCGTTGCCTAATGAGTTCACTTTGGATTGTGTTATAAGAATTTGTGCTAGACTTAGGATTCTGTATGCAGGGAAGGTTGTTCATGGACTTTGCATTAAGGATGGTTTTGATTTTGATAACTCAGTTAGTAGTGCGCTTGTTGAGTTTTATTGTGATTGTGATGCTGTAGAGGACGCAAAGAGAGTTTATGAGAACATGGTAGGAGAAGCTTGTTCGAACGTTGCTGACTCGTTGATTGGTGGCCTTGTCTCGATGGGGAGGATCAAAGAAGCTGGGATGATCTTTTATGGATTGAGAGATAAAACTCTCATCTCTAATAATTTGATGATTAAAGGTTATGCGATGAGTGGTCGGTTTAAAAAATCGAAAAAATTGTTTGAGAAAATGAGTCTCAAACATTTAACCTCCTTAAATACTATGATTACTGTGTATTCCAAGAATGGTGAACTTGATGAAGCTGTGAAGCTTTTTGACAAAACTAAGGGTGAAAGAAATTGTGTAACATGGAATTCAATGATGTCGGGTTACATTCATAATGGTCAGCACAGTGAGGCATTGAAATTATATGTGACTATGCGCAGATTTTCAGTTGAGTATAGCAGATCAACATTCTCTGTCCTATTTCGTGCTTGTGCATACCTCTGTTCTTTTCAACAAGGACAGTTGCTTCATGCACACTTAGCCAAAACGCCATACCAGGCAAATGTTTACGTTGGGACTGCTCTTGTGGATTTCTATTCCAAATGTGGTGGCTTGGCCGATGCTCAAAGGTCATTCACCTGCATCTTTTCACCCAATGTAGCAGCATGGACAGCTCTTATAAATGGTTATGCATACCATGGATGTGGATCTGAGGCGATTTCACGCTTCCACTCAATGTTAGACCAAGGCATTGTTCCAAATGTTGCTACTTTTGTAGCTGTTCTTTCCGCCTGTAGCCATGCCGGTCTAGTCGATGAAGGTTTGGAAATTTTTCACTCAATGCAGATAAACTACAGTGTAACCCCAACAATAGAGCATTACACATGCGTGGTGGATCTTCTTGGTCGGTCAGGCCGTGTGAAAGAAGCAGAAGAGTTTGTCATACAAATGCCTGTCAAAGCAGATGGTGTAATTTGGGGAGCTTTGCTTAACGCCTCGTGCTTCTGGAACAACGTGGAAGTGGGAGAGAGAGCTGCTAAGAAGTTGTTTAGTTTGGATCCAAATTCAGTATCTGCTTTTGTTATTCTGTCTAATATGTATGCCCTACGGGGTAGATGGGGGAAGAAAACAAAAATTAGGAAGAGGTTACAGAGTTTGGAATTGAGAAAAGATCAAGGGTTCAGCTGGATAGAGTTGAACAACAATGTTCATCTGTTCTCTGTAGAAGATAAAACACATCCTTATTCTGATGTTATTTACAAAACTGTAGAGCATATAACCGCAACCATTAACTCTATTGTACCATTCAATTATATCTGTAGCAACAATGTCGACTAGAGTTTCTAATGCAACTTGCTTTTTATGATCTTATTTTTCTTTCAGATGAGGTCACTTAAATATTTATAGTGAAGCACAAAGTCGCCCAAAAGGTGAGTGTTTTCATACTTAATATTGAATTGTTTAGATTTTGTAAAATTTGTTTCAGTTAAAAAATGTTTTATATTTAGATTTCAACCACTTGAATGCCAAAACAACATAGGTTGCACACCTACTTTTAGCCACTATTTCAGCCTTGAAAAACTTTTACTACAAAGGGAGTGCAAGGGCTTGAATGTGTTGCTAAGGAGACTACAGATAGCCATATTGATAATCGATGCAGGAATTGTAGTTACGGGGAAAGACATTGAAAAGAGTTTATAAGAGGCACTCACCACCTTACATCACCGAGAAGTGGGAATCATAGAATTATAATACCAAGGAGTTTATGAAATGTGTAGTAGTGTTTTTTATATCAGTTTTCTAGATCAAAAGTGCAATTATATAAAATACCCAGTAGTGGTTTTTATATCAGTTTTCTAGATTAAAAGTGCAATTAAAATATTGTTTGTGGTAAATGACAATTAGATTTTTATTTTCGTCAATTTTGAAAGATAAACAAAATAATTGATGTAGAACCTTTTGTTCATGAATTGTATATGAAAAATTATAGTTGCAATAAATATCAAAGACTTTGGATTAATTAACTAAATTTAATATAAATAAAATTATTGGTATAGTATATATAATGTGCGGGCATGGGGCAGGGTGGGTACTAGAGTGCCCGTACCCGCACCCATACCCGCATCCATACCCGTTCAAATTTGCGGGTAATTGCCCGTGCCCATGCCCATACCCAACAATGCGGGTATTTACCCGCCCATCATGAGTATTTTTTGCGGGTGCCCACTGGGTTTGGGTCCAATTGCCATCCCTTTTCTCCAACATCTACAAATATTATATGTCATATTATGCATGATTTTATTAGACACTATATAACATAGCCTTGGAACTTTTTTTGTACTTGATTTTATCCAACATCTATAGATATTATGTTATATTCTACTTTATTTTATTACACACTATAAATGACCCGTGCGGCAGTACGGGTAGGGGATCTAGTTACTATTAGTTGTTTTAAGATTTGCATGTGTTAGACAAACCGTTTGCGCAATATGGAGGAGAGAAAAGTCACATATATGCTCTAAAACTAGTCTAGATTCAATGTATATAAGCCGATACTACTGGTTTTGCTCTTACAAATTTTCCTACATATGTTTTTTTTGTCACTTTAAAAACAACCTTTTAAACAAGAGAAACGCAAGAAACCAAACAGAACAACATCATCATGGGGGAAGTAGACCCAGCTTTTGTTCAAGAGCAAGAACACAGACCAAAACTATCCATCATTGAAGCCAAAGGAATTCCCGTAATTGACCTCTCTCCAATATTCCACCATGAAGTTCCAAATCCATCTGATATTGAAAACTTAGTGAAGGAAATTGGAAGTGCATGTAAGGAATGGGGATTCTTTCAAGTCACAAACCATGGAGTCCCTTTGAGTCTGAGGCAGAGACTTGAAGAAGCTGCTAAATTGTTCTTTGCTCAGAGTTTGGAGGAGAAGAAGAAGGCTGCTAGAGATGAGATCAATCCAACTGGTTATTATGATACAGAACACACCAAGAATGTTAGAGACTGGAAAGAAGTGTTTGATTTTCTCGCCAACGATCCCACTTTGGTTCCTCTGAATTCTGATGAAAATGATGATCGAGTTATTCAATGGTCTAATCCATCCCCACAATACCCTTCACACTTCAGGGCTATAATTGAAGAGTATAATGAAGAGATGGAAAAGCTGGCCTACAAGTTGCTTGAGCTAATAGCTCCGAGCTTAGGAGTTGAAGCAAAGAGGTTTGAAGAGTTCTTCAAAGATCACACTAGCTTTATTAGATTCAACCATTATCCTCCATGCCCTTACCCTCACCTAGCTCTCGGCGTTGGACGACACAAGGATGCTGGTGCCTTAACTATTCTGGCCCAAGATGATGTTGGGGGTCTTGAAGTGAAGCACAAAGCTTCACAAGAATGGGTTCTTGTGAAACCTACCTCAGATGCGTACATTATCAACGTTTGTGATATTATCCAGGTACTTTAATTTGGCCTAATTTAGAGAGAAACTATGAAATTAAATGTTAAATGATTAAGACTTTTACAAGAAAAATAAATAGTGGTTTTTTTATCATGTGCAAATTTACACATGTTAAGAAAAAATAACGAGAGACTTGGGTTTATTGTTGCAGGTTTGGAGTAATGATGCCTATGAGAGTGTGGAGCATAGAGTAATGGTAAACAAGGAGAAAGAAAGGTTTTCTATTCCATACTTCTTCAATCCAGGACATGATGCTGAAATCAAGCCTTTGGAGGAGCTTACAAATAAGCAAAACCCTCCAAAATATAAGCCATATAAATGGGGTAAGTTTTTTGTCCACAGATTACACAGCAATTTCCAGAAACAAGATGTGGAGAATCTTCAAATTTATCATTATAAACTACGTTAGAGATAGCTAGTTTAATAAATGTATCACTTAGCTCATGTACACAACAAAAGATTGATCAGTGTTTCTGAAATGAGTGAGTGGCTGCAAACAAATTTGCTAGTATTAAAATTACTAGTGTGCATTATGTAAGAATTTGATCTCGGAGTAAAAGAAAATTTAGTTAATACCGTTCATTTTGTTTGATCTCAAATATTAAATTGATGTTAGCCTTCAAATTTAGTTTTTACTTTTTAGCATTTCTGGTTGCTCATATATTTGAAAATTGTTGTTCATACATTTGAGAAGGCTGAAAAACACGAGTAAATTACTCAAATGCCTCTCGGCAGTTAACTGCCGAATTTTATTGAAACCGGCTGCAGTTAACTCCCGAGGAAAACCTCGGCAGTTAACTGCCGATGTTCATGAACCGTGATTCTTTCTTCCTTCTATTTTCTTCTTCTCATAAAGAGGAACAAGAACTTAATGGACTTTGCTAAAACTCATCTCTACCTTGCCACAACCCAAAATCATTAACACAACAAGTTGTTATTATTACATAATACTAACAATTGCCTACTTAATTACTTGATTCTACTCCTTCTTGCCTTTTCTTTTTGTTCCTGTTCTTCTGATACCATATCTTCTGATACACGCATAAAAGATGGTGAGATTCTTATATCTAAATCTAAAACCTTTGCTCTTGGAGTGAACAAATTTCTACTTAAGGAGGAACAAGTATTTATTGTCCACCTCTCGCCAGGTGGGAATCTGGTACAACAATTTGCCAATACACAATGTTGTTTGGGTTGCAAATAGAGATACTCCAATCAATGACACTTATGGAATTCTATCAATCGACCGAAATGGAAATCTAGAAGGAAGAAAGAAGGAAGAAAGAATCACGGTTCATGAATTCTGGATTTTCATTTTTCGCGGCAGTTAACTGCCGAAGTTCCGCGGCAGTTAACTACCGCCAGTTAGCTTTTGCGGCAGTTAACTGCCAAAGGGGTATTTCAGTATTTTACTGGTGTTTTTCAGCTTTCTTTAATGTGTATACAACAATTTTCAATATATTTTGGTTTGGTGAGATTCTTGTTGATTATAAAGTGTTTCAACATTTTCAACCTGTCAGCAAAGATAAACAACGGTCATATACTTGGTATCTGGATTTAGATTCATGTTCCAAATCTTATCGTTTCTCTGATTCCAAATGCTCCACGTTGTAGCGGTGAAAGTTGCAAGCTGGTTCGGGATCAAATTTTGCATATTGTAGAAATGTTTCAGGCTTTCTGCTACATCCCAAGATCACATTTTATAATGTCCTGGACTTGTCTTCGAAAAAAATTGCTCAAAAATTTAAGAGTTCAAAAGAAATTTGGTTTTGGCAAGAGTGTAGATTTTTTTTTTTTAAGAACTAAACAAACTATTAAAATTAAATAAGAATTAAAATTAACAAATTTCCATTTTGCAGGGATGAAAAATATATCTAACTTATACTTTATTGTGTTTCTACTTTCTATAATATTAATATAACCTTTTACAATTATAATTTAAATATTCAAAATTCGCTATGTACTCCAACTTCTTATATCTTAGCTCAACGTAGTTAACAAATTGAACTGCATTTAGTTAAATTAGTTCGAATCATTGTTTTTAATGAGTTGTTCAAACATTGTCTACCACAACACGGGCTCCCTATTAACCTTTTTTTTACTACAAAGCGACTGCAGTTCATTTGTATTATAATTTCACGCTTATGATTTACTGTCTGTGTAACCGCTTATCACAATAATGAGTCGTACTTAATGGGTAAATAATTTTAACAAACAAATAAAAGGAAAAGCCAAAAGCACAGGGGTATGTACGACCCATATGAACATTTAAATGATATGATAAGAGATATTTTTTCTCTTAAATAAAGATCCTGATTTCGAATCCGATATATCTAGAAAATACTTTATTTTTATGCTAAGGGGATATTGGTTAAAAAAAAGGCTTAATTGCAGTTTTAGTCCCCTAACTTTCTCAAAGTTGCGATTTTGGCCCTCTAAGAAAAAAAAAACTACAAAACAGCCCCCTAAGTTTTGCACCTGTGGCAGTTTTGGCCCCCAAAGCTGATATTGACTCGGTCTACGCTGACGTGGCACCCTAAGTGAGGTGCCACGTGTTATTTTTTATATATTTTTTTGCCTTGGGGGAAAAACTGCTACAGTTGCAAAACTTAGAGGGCTGTTTTGTAGTTTTTTTCTTCTTAGGGGGCCAAAATCGCAACTTTGAGAAAGTTAGGGGGCTAAAACTGCAATTAAGCCTAAAAAAAATTACAAAGCTATGAATAGTTCTGATTCAATGAGTTAAAAAAAATTCCAAATAATTTCATTGGTATATTTGGAAAACTAGCAAACTCACTAACACACACCCATTCCAATCTTAAATATAACCAAAAAATCAAAATGTATTTGCACTAATTTTGGGCCAAATACATTTTGAATTTTGCTTATATTCAATAACCAAGTACAAAATATAAATGCACCATTAAAAAGGTCACATAAAGTATATGCTAAAATTAGTCCAGATTCAATGTATTATGCCGTCTCTATTGATTCCGTTGTTACAATTTTACCTTTACAATAGGTACGTACTTACGTTATGTCTTCTGTCATGTTTTTGAAACACCCTATTAAATAAGAGACACAAATAATTAACCATCTTCAACATTGATTCACAAACTCTAGCAACAGAACAACCATGGGCGAGGTGGACCCAGCTTTTGTTCAAGAGCAAGAACACAGACCAAAACTCTCAATCATCGAAGCCAAAGGAATTCCCGAAATTGACCTCTCTCCAATTCTCCACCATGCAGTTCCAAATCCATCTGATATTGAAACCTTGGTGAAGGAAATTGGAAGTGCAAGCAAGGAGTGGGGTTTCTTTCAAGTCACAAACCATGGAGTCCCTTTGAGTCTAAGGCAGAGACTTGAAGAAGCTTCTAGGTTGTTCTTTGCTCAGAGTTTGGAGGAGAAGAAGAAGGTTGCTAGAGATGAAATCAATCCAACTGGTTATTATGATACAGAACACACCAAGAATGTTAGAGACTGGAAAGAAGTGTTTGATTTTCTTTCTCAAGATCCTACTTTGGTTCCTCGGAATTCTGATGAAAATGATGATGGTGTTATTCAATGGACTAATCCATCACCTCGATATCCTCCACAATTCAGGTAGTTGATTCATCTTCAATTCATACTAATATATTATTCATTGATTGTTCAAAGTCTCATGTTGGATTGTGTTGATAGTAAATAATTATGTCCATAGTTAGGAATTTGTTACTTAATTGGTGCAATTGATCTCTATAAATATGTATGAAGGAATTAGATAGAAGGTAACAGATTGGACGTGATATGACCCAAAAATTGTTCATAGGTGGTGAGTATCCAACACCATGTAAGTTGAATTTGTGGATTTGAGTTAGACCCAATATAAATTTTATGATAATATTTGACTCTACCTTAAATACTTTGAATCATTTGTTGTTGTTATGTCATGTTTGGATCTCTACATTTGCGGTTGTGAGGGCCGTTAGATTTAGAGAGAGAAACAATTATATGATTTCTTTCTCTAGATCTAACGGTCCTTAAAGTTGCAAAACCTTAGAGGATCCAAGTCCTTATTGAGTCACTTTGAGCACGCATGTCTGGTGTGGCGGTGCGTGATTCAAGTGTATAGGTGAATATTTCTCACCTTATGGCCGATTTTAAGGTTGAGTTATTGAGAAGCCAAATTGCAAGATTGATGATTAAAATAAATAGTGAATAATTTGATTTGAAAAACGAACTTTTCTCTTTCTTTTGGTCATTTAGAATATTCAAATGTAGATTGATACTCAATTTAATGGGCTGTGTTTAAAATTGATGTCTACATGAGCAGGGCTATAATTGAAGAGTATATTCAAGAGGTGGAAAAGCTGGCCTATAAGTTGCTGGAGCTAATAGCCCTAAGCTTAGGACTTGAAGCAAAGAGGTTTGAAGAATTCTTCAAGTATCAAACTAGCTTTATTAGATTCAACCACTATCCTCCATGCCCTTACCCTCACCTAGCTCTTGGCGTTGGACGACACAAGGATGCTGGTGCCTTAACTATTCTTGCCCAAGATGAGGTTGGAGGACTTGAAGTGAAGCGTAAATCAGATCAAGAGTGGGTTCTTGTGAAACCTACCCCAGATGCTTACATTATCAATGTTGGTGATATTATTCAGGTACTTTTGGACTAATTCATACTATGTTTTTTTTCTTGAGGCAATGACACGAACACGAGATCCTACAGTGAAATTGACATTGACAGATCGACCTTGATAATAATTTGAGAAAATAAAATAATTGAATGTTTCCAAATGTATCAATATATGACGTTGGTATATTAGATATTGACATTTGCTCAAAAAAATATTAGATATTGACATGTGTCGGACATCTAACACAATTTCAATCTGAACTCTGAAGCATCGGTGTGACATAGTTTTTTTTGTTTCTTTTACAAATTGCTTAACTTAACCCTTTAAGTGGTAGATAGATATTTTCATTTGATGATTGTAGTTTTTTCGTTTGTGCAGGTTTGGAGCAATGATGCTTATGAAAGCGTTGAACACAGAGTGATGGTTAACTCTGAGAAAGAAAGGTTTTCAATTCCCTTCTTTTTCTTCCCTGCACATGACACTGAAGTCAAACCTTTGGAGGAGCTGACAAATGAGGAAAACCCTCCAAAATACAGACCATACAATTGGGGTAAGTTTCTTGTCAGCAGAAAGAGTAGCAATTTCGAGAAGAAAAAGGTGGAGAACATTCAAATTTATCATTATAAGATAGCTTAAATAAAGATAGTATTATAGAAGTTTCACTTAGCTTGAACATGGAAATAAATTGGGCATATTTGAATAATATGTTGCAGCAGATTGATCCAAGCAGTGTTTCATATGCATGACTTACTAGTGTGTATGTGGATTATGTATGCAACTATATATCACATAATAGTAATACAATATATCATGTTCATCTCAAAATTTGAAATTACACATGCTCTAAATTTCATGTGCTATGAGTATGATTAGATTATTGTCCATAACTAATATGTATTTCATTAACAAATAGTTAGCCTTCTCCATCGTCAAGACATTTTTATTTTGGAATGAACGAACAATTTCAATTCCACTCTGTTCATGATGTTGAAGTGAGGCAAATCATGATTTATACTTTGTATCGAACCACTTTTTGTTGGGGTGCTGAGTCAGAAACCAATAAATAAACTATATACATTGTTTTCAAGCATTTCAATTCATTGATCTGTCTTCCAAATTTCAATGGCTTTCAAAGAAACTTCTGGAACAAGCAAACATATCCATTCCTATTTTCCAACAAAAAAAACTATGGATTCTTCAATGATAAGGAATTTATTGAACAAATAACTATACTAGAGAGTGGAGACTTACGTAGGTTTGCCGCATTGGCTTGTGTAACCAAAAAAGAGAGTGGAGACTCACCAAAGTATTTAACTAACTCAACCATATTAGTGTAAAAAAAAATTAACTGAACTTTAAATTTCTAAATAATAAACATCCAAAATTTCAGATTCTTGTTGGATTGACTCTATAATATTCGCAAAATCTGAAAAATAACACAGATTCTATACACATAAATTTCAGAAAAGTGATGTACGGATTTAACTTTTTTTTATGATTTTTTTTAGGTATGTTTAGAACAACGAAATATGACTTTTAACATAAATTTAATTTTTTTTGGTAACGGACGTAATAATTATGAATTTTAAAAGCATAAAAAACTCAAAAAACAAAACAACAGAAATTTCGATCTAAAAATTGAATTTCGGGTTGATTTTTTGTAGACACCTCTATAAAAATACATATAGAGGATCTAAAAAATTTCATAGCATTTCGACAACGCCTTAATTTATTTTGATTTTTCAACCCAAAACATGCAAAATTGCAATTTTGTTCCGAGTAAACATATACTCATGTGTCAAATTTTATTCCCTAATTTTTTAGACATGGTTAGACCACCATAAAAATTTTCACCACAAAATTTTGGAGTTTCTAAACAAGACACGAATTAATTATATGAATTGTTGAAGAAATTCACAATTACGGGGAATGAAAATTCATAATTAATTCGTCCCACATTTAAAAACTTCAAAATTTAGTAGTGGAGGTTCCTATGATGTGTTATAAACATGCCGGCAAAATTTGACCCGTGAGTATATGCTTATTTGGAACGAAATTATAATTTTGCACGCTTTGGTTGAAAAATCAATATAAATCAAGGCATAGTCGGAATCCTGCGAAATTTTGTAGATCCTCTCAATGTATTTTTATAGATCTTACATTGTTTTGTTTTTTGAGTTCTTGGCGGTTTAAAAATTCATAGTAATGTCCCTTGTTTCAAAATTCTAAGTTTAAGCGGAAAGTCATATTTTAACTTCCTAAATATGTTTGAAAAAAATAATGAAAAAATCCAACCTCTAGTTCACTTCTTTGAGCTTTATGTCTACAGGAAAATAATAGAGGTTACAAATAGGAAGAATCTCAAATTACACGAGTAAAATTTGCGTTTTTTTTTATTAACAGATCATTTTTCAAACTTCGCGTATATTATAGGGTCAATTTGAACAAATAACTCAATATTATATAAATATCTAAAATAACAATTCATCATCTAGCAATCTAGTTATGATATTCTTTAAAATTTGCAAATAGAGTTTGATCTGTTAAAATTGTAGTTCCCTCGTTCCACAATGAGAGACATATTTAAAAAAAATATTGTCTTAGGTCGAGACTTGTGGTAGCTTCTAGATTGTCTTTGCTTAGAGTTTGGAGGAGAAGGAGAAAGCTCGAAAATGGAGTAAATCTCCAACTTGTTAATTTTGTTTTTTATGTTAATCTTTCAGTTTTTAGGGGTCCACAGAGTCAAACTCAAATCTCCCAACGAATTTGTTGTATTTTTTAGATATTAAATATGCCAAGTAACTTAATGGTTAGAATTCATTTGATATGTAAATAATGAAGTTCATGACACGACAACTCCAATTGTACAGTGTTTGATTCATAAAACTGTTACAGACCATGACAAATTTGAGACAATGGAGAGAATAAAAACTGAAATTCTTGACCTTCACTAAACAACAACACAACTTTTTGTCTCAAGTATAAGTTGTCTAAAACACCAAAATAGGCTTTTGTCCACCAAAAATCGTTTGAGACCAAAATGCATTCAATACCATAAAAAAAATGTTGTTATGTCTTGTGTTGTGTAGTTATGTCTTGTGTTGTTTGGTTTAAAAACACCTAAGGTGAATAAGTGGAGAATTTGTGGTCCAAACTCTGATCCTACATATATAATGTAATATCTCTACCAACTAAGCATATTTTTTTTATTAATAGCAAACAATTTAAAAGAGAATTTTCGCCCAATGTGTTAACAAATTTTCCCTTGAATATTTCAGTGAATCATCATTAAGAGGATTTTAATATTTATACTAGAACTTGATTGATGGTCAAAATATGATAGAGACATGATAGGATATCGAGTTGAATAGAGACGGAATATGATATGAACATGATAAACATTAATCCTATAATGTGTTATAATGTGTTTGATGCACACATGATAACAAATATGATATCATTATTTTTAATTATAGTTAAATGAGAAAATTACTCTTGTAACAATTAAATATTTTTAAAACGACATGTAATTAATTATTAATAAGTAAGAAATGACAACACTTTAAAAATGACAAAATATCATGGTAATAAATAAGGAATGAATTTCTAATTCTGTGATGATAGTTTCTAGAGTTAAATAAGTTTTTCGTCCTTATAAATATAGCGAATTTTGATTTTAGTCCCTAAAAAATTAAACTGAACGTTTTCGTCCTCACAAATTTTTTTATTTTGTTTTTCGTATTTAATGGCCGTTTTATGTTCATATAAATGACAAAGTTATAACTCTTTTATGTTCAAATTGTATCCATGTTATGTCCGTTTATTATATTCGACATTTATATATTCATATTATGTTAAAAAAATGTCAAAATTATATCTATTAAGAACGAAAAACAAAATAATTTTTTTTTGAGGATGAAAACATTCAGTTTAATTTTATAGGGACTAAAATCAAAATTCGTTATATTTATAGGGACGAAAAACTTATTTAACCCTAATTTCTAACTCAATGTATGCTCATGATAAAAATTACAAAGGCAAGCCAAGATATAATAAAAAATAATTTATTTTACCATATCTCGTTGGTGCGTCAAATATGACCACGTCCTATTACATCAGGTTCTTTATTATTTTATTCACATGCATTACTTGCTTAACATTAGGAAACACCCTATTGGACCACTCCATGCCTATTTCTTCTCCTGTTCTATTTTCATTTGAGTTGTTGTTACAATTGGATATGATTCATATCCGGGAGATCATGGGAGATTTGCGCTTATTAAGCATATAAATCCTAAATGACTACGTCACACCTTAAGCTCTATTTTATTGTATGTTTTGCATATTATCACCATTCATGATTCATTAACATTTAACCCTTGTAACCTATTTGAGTTGGTTTAATGGTATTCACTTAAAATCTTAAAGTATATTCCTTCTTAGAGGCGTCAATTTGAGCGGACTATTTAGCTTCTTAGAAGAAAAAAAACATTTAACAATTGTTTATATTTATATGTTGATTATTATCTTGAATCAATTTTATGTCTAATTTATACGAAGCAATTCATCCCTGTAGACTCATCAGTATGATACAGAATGAATAAATACTCAATTCTATATCACCCAAGTGTTACTATAATACAAAATGCTCGAAAAACTTTAGACCTTGGATCAATTTATAAGTCATAAATGAATAAATGGAGTCAAGCCGCCAGCTCATTCTTCAATAAGAAATTAAAATCAAATCTTTAAAATACCTTTCATGTGCCACTTGTTCTTCTGTTTACACAATTTAATAATAGTAAAGGAAGGACTAATAATAGTAAGGACTAATTTTGAATTGAATAAGGGAAACACAAGAAACCACCTTCAACATACATCAACTTACACCTTTTAGCAGCAGAGAGCAACCATGGGAGAATTGGACTCAGCTTTTGTTCAAGACCAAGAACACAGACCAAAACTCTTCATCATTGAAGCCGAAGGAATTCCTGAAATTGACCTCTCACCAATATTCCACCATGAAGTTCAAGATCAATATGCTTTTGATAGCTTAGTGAAGAAGATTGGAATTGCATGCAAGGAATGGGGATTCTTTCAAATTACAAACCATGGGGTCCCTTTGAGTATTAGGCAAAGGCTTGATGAAGCTGCTAGATTGTTCTTTGCTCAAAGTTTGGAGGAGAAAATGAAGGTTGCTAGAGATGAGATCACTCCCATTGGTTATTATGATAAAGAGCACACCAAGAATGTAAGAAACTGGATAGAAGTGTTTGATTTTTTCGCCAGAGATCCCACTTTGGTTCCTCTGAATTGTGATGAAAATGATGATCAAGTTGTTCAACGGTCTAATCCATCTCCTCAATATCCTCCACAATTCAGGTAGAATTGATACTAAAAAATAGCGAACAATTTTATTTGAAAAGGGAAATTTCATTGAGTCATTTAGGATATTTAAGTGTTAAAATTCAAATCCATCCAACTTAAAATTGCAAAGTGATCCAAAAAATTAAAAACCACATAAACCAGTATTGTTGGATGTCATCTTTTGAAAACCGCCAAGATCAAATTTCATTTTTTTTCTAAACCTAAATCAAACTACATACATAAATTTTAATACTTATTTATTTTTTACTAGTATCAGTTATTGCATTAATATATATTATTTTTTTAAAATATTTAGTTTATTTAATAATATTTATTATTTTGATTTAATCTATACTTTTACTATTTCATGTTTTAGACCTAATCAATCAATCATTTTTATTTTATCCTCTCAAAAAAAAAATCATTGTTATTTTATAATGTTAATTTTTAGTATATTGTATGTTATATTTTGTATTAAATTTGTTTACGGCTGTATTATAATAGATTTTTTATAATTGTAATTTCGATAAACTAAAAATCGATCCAAATTAAATTGCGTTTAATTTTTGTATCAGATTGTTTTTTTTATCTCAAACTCGATTGGAACCGCATTGCAAGCACTCTTTTAACCATAGAATGACTCTCAATTTAATTAGTTATGTTTAACATTAATGTCAACACGAGCAGGAATATAATTGAGGAGTATATTGAAGAGATGGAAAAATTGGCCTCTAAGTTGCTAGAGTTAATAGCTTTGAGCTTAGGACTTGAAGCAATGAGGTTTGAAGAATTCTTCAAGGATACGACTAGCGTGTTTAGAATCAATCACTATCCTCCATGTCCTTCTCCTGAGCTAGCTCTTGGCATGGGAAGACACAAGGATGCTGGTGCCTTAACTATTCTTGCCCATGATGTTGCTGGTCTTGAAGTGAAGCATAAAATTTCACAAGAATGGGTTCTTGTGAAACCCACCCCAAATGCTTTCATTATCAACGTTGGTGATCTCACTCAGGTATTTTTGCCCTAATTTATTATATTTTTGCCACTTAGGATACACATGAGTTGATCGACTATAATATATTGTGGGAACTAAAAACATATTTAACTTATAATTTTATTTGATGATCGAAACTATTTTGTTTGTGAAGGTTTGGAGCAATGATGAGTATGAGAGTGTGGAACATAGAGTCATAGTCAACTCCGAGAAAGAAAGGTTTTCAATTGCCTTCGGTGTTTTCCCAGCACACTACGTTGAAGTCAAGCCTTTGGAGGAACTCATAAATGAGGAAAACCCTCCAAAATATAGACCTTTCAATTGGGGCAAGTTTCTAATCAATAAAAAGAGCGACACTTTAAAAAAGAAAAATGTGGAGAATATCCAAATTCATCACTTTAAGATAGCTTAAAGTTGATATAATATGTTATGGAAGTTTTTTTTAAAAGGCATACTAGCCCAATATACTACAGAAGATTGATCTAAGACACTGCTTTTTACGAGTGACGACAGCTGAATTTGCTACAAAAAATTAAGTATTTATGTTTAGGGTTTTTCTATCATGTGTAAATTTACACATGTTAAGAAATTTAAAATGATAATTTTGTCTTGAAACTTAGCATTTTACATTAGCTATATAATTTTTTAATAAATAATTGATGTTTTTCAATAAAAAAATTACTACTTTTAGTCGCTTTAACATGTGCAATGTGCAATATTGCACATGTTAGACAAGCCCTTATGTTTATTATGCATGCATGTATTGCTAAATAATATATATTCTCTTCATCTCGATAAATTAAAGTTGATCTGCCTGGAATGTTTTATCACGATGTATTCCATTTAGGTGGGTCATGTCTAATACCCCAATCTCACTATCTCTTTTCTTTTTTTTATTTGATATGATTTCTATTTTACCTAAAAAAAGATTTTGGTTTAGTTCAATGTTTACCACGTCTCCGTTTCAAAAAAGAATGTTTATGTAGCCTTGAGTTGTTTGATTAGATTATTGTCAATTATTTATTATGGAGTATTTATTTATTACTAGAGTAAAATACTTGGCTTTCCCCGTCTTCATTTGTTTAATTTTAACTTGTACCATAATTTTTCTTGAAATTTGGAAGGAACAAACAATTTCAACTTCACTCTGTTCATGACGTTGAAGTGAAGCAAATCATGATTGATATTTATGCATAGTTAGATGAAAGTAAAATAACCTTCCATTCCTTTATCTTATTTGTAACATTTTATTCCTTGATTGATATTTAAACATATAATTAGATGAAATGCATCAAAATAAGAGCAAGATATGGATGAATAGAGACGAATTAGATATAATATTTTTGCTTGAATGTCCATTGATGATGTGTATCATTAAAAGCTTACTTAAAAAAAAAACTCAATGGGACAAAAAAATATAATTAAGGAAGAAGAGTACAACATTTTAAGAATGAGAAATTCTCTAGTTGAAAATCTTACTAAGAAACATATAGAGAATTGGTGTTTTTACGAGATTTGGATCATCTCTTTCACTCTCCTCTACATCTCTCTCCTAACTCTCTATCTCTGTTAATTTTATTCTCTCTTTAATAAAAAAAATTAAAAATAATCAAGAGAGAGTGAGATATAGGGGTAGCACTTATCACATGACATAGCCACCACAATGTTACTCAAGTGGCTTCCAAGGTATTGAGAGTTAGGAGAAATGTAGAAGAGAGAGAAGAAGAGAATCAAATTTGATTTTAGCTTGGCAAATTACACATGACAGCTTGTTAACTAATTTTCAAATGGCCAAGTGGAATTTAGGAAATGCTTACTAGGAGAGTGAAGAAGAGAATCCAATTTGATTTTTGCTGGCAAATTAAACAATTATCCATGTAATTAAAGATTGACCTATTGCATCGTTGGTTTGGATACATTTGGTTGATCCTAAATTCCTAATAAGCGTTAGGTTTTCTTTCTTGTAAAATCAAGAAAGGAGGGTTATTTAATTTCTAATATCTCTTGGAAGGAGCCAAGTCAATGCTGGTTTTGTCTAAATACGGGTGGTGCAGCTAAAAAGTTTGGGACCACTACAGCTTACATGAAGGGTTATGCATAGTGAGAAGATGTGGTGTGGTGAATTTGGATGTTCAACTTGGACTCGGAGGTGGTGGTGTGAAGCTTGAACGAAGAAAAGATTGGAAATGCAACTGGTTGAAACATCATTATGATGATCAAATCTTTGTTGGATAACAAGTGGATTGTGAAAATATAGCACGGGTATTGATCGTGAAGAAAATAAACGTGTTGATATTTTGGCGAATATGAGATGTTCTTCTTCTACAACAACTATTTATAATCACCCTCCTCAAGAGGTGATTCTCGTTAATGATTATATGAGTGTTTTATTCCCCAATTACCATTTGTGTAATTTATTTATTTTTTTGGATTTAGACCTCGTAATATACCAACAAATTATTTTTATATGAATGTCATTCTCACTTTTTTGACGAAGGGTTAATTTTTATTTATTTGTGCCTTCTATCTATTACTAATACACTACTCTTAAAAAAAAAAGTATTTCACTGCTCTTAACTCTTAAAATATTTCACTATAGTTTTATAATCGTAGGAAATATATTATTATTAATAAAGTCCATTTAGTAAAAGTGTTGTCTTTTGATAAACTTTATTTTTTTTACAAAACTTTATTGTTTTTCTTATTATACTAGAATCTTATACAAACATTCATTTTAAAACAAAAGAGTATCAACATAATTATTTATTTATTTAAATTGTTTTGACCACTTAGACTATTGTCGTAAAGATAGTTCAATTTTTGTTTTTTTTACAAGATTTTTTTAAAAAAATTAATACAACAATCAATTTTTTTTAATTCTCGCATTTTTTTAAAGGGAATCATATATTTAAAGACGCATGTAGTATAATTTTTTTAATATAAAGTAGTCAATTTGTTAGAGTACTGCTCTTCCCCAGCACAAAACACTCGCACCCTGCAGCCATGCCCAAAATGTCCATGCGCTAGTTAACTAGCGCAAGTTAAGTGGAGTGACGCAAGTTAAGTTGAGTGGCGCAAAGTAGCTACTTTTTTTTAATTTATTTACTATTTTCAAATTATGTTATTTACTTTATTCTAATTTATTTATTAAAGTTAATTTATTTACGTATTTACTTTATTCTAATTTATTTATGAACTTAAAATAAATATTGATTCGATTTTAGTCATTAAGTAAATACAAATATAAATAAAAGGAAATGAACTAAATTAATATTTATTCATTAAATAGAAAATTAGAAAATAAAAGCAAATATAAATAACAAGGAAAGAACAAAATTGAGGCATATAACAATATCTCATTTTATTAATAATTCATACAATAATTTATTCGAATTTACTAAATCTACTTATTTTCTCCTTCTTGGAGTAAAAAGTGATCAATTTTCTTGGGTAAAATAGCGAGCAGCCTTCTTGGGAAAATACATCATCAACCCTTGGGCTAAATTTAAATATGGTTTTTTTTTTTTTACCCCAAAAATTCTTTTTACCCACGGTAAAAAGTTTCTGGGGTTAAAAAAAGCTGATTTAAACTTATCCCAAAGGTCGATCACTTCCCCAAGTCGGCTACTCACTATTTTACCCCGAAGAAGTTTGATCACTTTTGCCCCCAAAGAGACTATTGACAAAAAAAAAAAATAGAGAAAGAGAGGAAGAGAGTGAGGAGGGGGAGAAAGTGATATGGCGTGAGGAATTAGGGAAATATGGAGCGGTATTTATAGGTGGGAATGGTAGTATAGGTTATAAACACCATTAATGTGGTCAAAAAACGTGTAAAATTTGGTAAAAAACGTGTGGATTGAATGTTGAAAAACTGACAACAGTCCAAAAAACGTTTGTTCTTCAGCTCTGACCATCGGCCAACGTGCGTGAGTTAACTCGTGCACATGCCAGTAGTGCGTGACTTAACTAACACAGAGGCATTATTGTCCAATCAGCTGGGTGGGAGCGAAACGTGCAGGGCGAAGAGCGGTTATCATTTTTTATTGCTGAAATAACATAATATGATGTAATGTGAGAAAAACAGAATCCTGAATTGAATCCTGTCCTGGTTCATTGAACTCAATCTCCCCTTTTTTGGTGCAAGTACATCATGATTCACAGTCTTCAATTTTATTTATTTGGATATAATTCTTAATCTTGAACTGTACTTTCACATAAAACATTCTGTCTCTGACATCATTGGATCAAACAAACAAGCAAAACAACAGCCACCACAAACATCATGGGAGATTTAGATATAGAGCCAAGTTCACCTTTCATTCAATCCCCGGAACACAGACCAAATTCTTCCATAATCATTGCTGAAGGCATCCCTCTAATTGATCTCTCTCCCATAAACTACCAAGATGACTCCACCGCCAACTCACTTTCCATTGAAGACCTAGTCAAAGAAATAGGTAAAGCATGTAAAGAATGGGGTTTCTTTCAAGTGATTAATCACAAAGTGCCTTTGGATAAACGTGAAAGGATTGAAGAATCTGCAAGGAAATTTTTTGGACTTAGTTTGGAAGAGAAGATTAAGGTGAGAAGAGATGAAATTAACTTGCTTGGATATTTTGAAGCAGAGCATACAAAAAATGTTAGGGACTGGAAGGAAATTTATGATTTTAATGTGCAACAACCAACTTTTATACCACCTTCTGTTGAACAAAATTTTCAGTTTAAATGGGAAAATCGGTGGCCTAAGAATCCTCCTCAGTTTAGGTATCTCAATACTCACTATTTTATTTTTAGCCATGTTTTCGAATCTTATTAATTTTACATATTGTATTGTTTGGTGATCTTAGTTTTTTGGCTTAACTCAATCTCATAATCATAAACTTGGCCTGAAACTCGAAAGACAAGGATTCACTAAGTTTTGTAAAAGATTTATTTATATCATATTTTTATCCAATGTGTGATAGGTAGTGTTTTTCCCCTATAGGTACTATACTCTAATCATATTAGTAGAAGCAATGAAATAAACAAGGATTAAATTTTACAAAAACCATTTGAAGAAGATTTTAAATTGCTTTACCAAAAAAATACTAATGAAAGAGTTAAAATTCAGGGTTCAAGCCCTAGTGAAAGGAAAAATACTAGTGTAACAACTAATACATTAACATTTGTCTATTAAAAAAAAACATTTTCATAGAAGTATATTTGCGCTCTATGGCTCTGTTCAATAAAAGGAAAACAGTGGATTGAGCGGAAATTATAGCTAATGAGGTAGCAGGTGAGTTACATATACCTCTATTTAAGTGAGCTTATATGATGTAAGCTAGCAGTTTGAGGTGGTCAAATATGTCTTGGATCACCGATTTCATATTAAGGGCCTACCATCCCTTTGTAAAGGCCAAAAAGCCCTTGGGCGCGCCCTTCTCCTATCGCCGCCTTAAAAGGCTTCTAGAAGCATCCAGAAGCACGCTGCAACAAAAAGGCGTGACTTAGGCCTTAAGTTACTTAGGGCCCAAGTCACGGAGATACAAGCCCAAGCAGGGCTATAAATACCCACTTTGAGATCATTCTCAGGGATGACCAAAACAGATACTAAACCCTAGTTATGTACTCACAACAAGTACATGTCCTATGTTGTTGATCTTCTCTGATGGGATGAGTTCGGTTGTTAATAGTTGTTTGATTTATTTCATCTTTTTGTGTTGCAAGAAAAATTCTAGCTTAAGGTCTCATTAAGGCATGTTCATTACTTCTTTATGCTAATTATTATGCAAAATCTTTATCTAATACTAACAGGGAAGCATGCCAAGAATATGCAGAGGAAGTGGAGAAACTAGCATATAAATTGATGGAACTTATTGCAATGAGTTTAGGTTTAGTGCCAAATAGGTTCCGTGACTTCTTTATACATAGCACCAGCAATATAAGACTCAACCATTATCCCCCTTGTCCCTACCCTCATCTGGCTCTTGGTCTCGGACGTCACAAGGACACTGGTGTTTTAACTGTGCTTGCTCAAGATGATGTTGGTGGCTTACAAGTTAAGAGAAAATCAGATGGAGAGTGGATTCAAGTTAAGCCCATTTTCAATTCCTTCATTATTAATGTTGGTGATATGATTCAGGTACCAAATCCTCCATGATTTTTCTCACCATGTTTTTTCATACATGATTATTTGTCAAATGATTATTCATACATTTTAAATTATGTTTAAGTATGTTTTAAACAAGATTGATATAGAACCAAAGTAATGCAGGTTTGGAGCAATGATGCTTATGAGAGTGTAGAGCACAGGGTTATGGTGAACTATGAGAAGGATAGGTTTTCTATTCCATTCTTTCTAAAACCGGCACTCTACACTGATGTTGAGCCCTTAAAAGAGTTGACAAACGATAAGAACCCTCCCAAATATTCAAAAATCAACTGGGGCAAATTCCGAACTGCCAGAATGCAAAGTAATTTTACTAAATCCAATGTTGATAACCTCCAAATTTATCATTTCAAGCTTTCCTAGTAACCAAGTAAGAGTTTATGTATTGTAGACACTACAAAATGTAAGCTTGAGGAGTTTATACTTTATATTATAAGAAAATGAATGCTAGTAACATACTATCTTTTAATTGAAATTCAAATAAGTCATAAATCATGTGAGTGATACATGATTTTTTGTGGGATTATGTGAATTTCAACTAATAGAATGAACGTGCGTTAAAAAGTGTATTAAAAATATTTGACCGACATTTCTCTCTTTAACAAGTCGGCTCTAGTCTACTCTTTATGGACTCTCTCTTCCATTTTCTTCGTTGAGGGGTGGTTTTGAGTTAATTTTTTTACTCTAAATCACCCATCTTCATATTTTTTTTCTCCCTATTTCAATTTGAATAAGTGATTTTCACATAAGTCTTGGTTTTTTTTCTTTGTGATTTTATCGTCTAAGCGCGGAGTTGTGTTGTTCGTTATCATGTGCAATATTGTTTGATTTCTCATCTTATTGTGTTGTTTTATTGTATCATACTATCTCTGTATTGTTTTTGTCCCAAAAAAAAAAGTAGATTATCCCAAGAATTATTATCAAAATGGTTATTGAAAGTATTATCAAAATGGTTGTACAAATTAAGGGTTATCGACTGATGCAACATCAACCGATCGACACTAACGAAACAATTGAAAAATGAATTTTCTGTCTTTTGAAAAATCTAAAACATGATTGTGTTTTGGATATTTCATTTTTATAAAAATAAAAATAAAAAATCTGTTTTTTTTAGAATAAAATGTTCAAAACATGCACATTCCTGATTTCGATACTTTCTCTTTTATAAAAATAAAATAAAATCTGGATTTTGCAAAGAGCGAAAATCCAAAATCATATTTAACTTTTTTGGGTTAAATATGTTTTTCGTCCCTATAAATATGTCAATTTTTCGTTTTAGCTCCTTTAAAAAAATGCTTCAACTTTTAGTACCTCATGTTTTCATCTTCACTTTTGGTCCCTTCTTTAAAGTAAACTCATATGTAAAATTCATATTTTTTAACAAAACATGAATTAAACATGAATTTTTATATTTTTGCCGGTTAAAAAATCATATGTAATTTATGTTTTATTAAAAAATTCTAATTCATTTGGGACAGATTTATACAATATTCTACACTTTTTGCACAATTTCATTAAAAAAAAAAACCAAAATTGACTTAAAAATAGGGACCAAAAGTAGTGATTGAAAATTTTGTAAGGACTAAAAGTTGAAGGAAAAGTTTAGAGGGATTAAAAGTTGATATAAAATATAGGGACTAAAATCATATTTAACTTGAGAATATATTTTTTCATTGTAGGGTAGGAGGACTAGATGGGAGATCTCTATAATTTGAGAATATATTTTTTCAGCCTTCGTCTTTCTCAAGCGCCTTTTAAACTTTTAGTTTTGTCTCCGTTTGGATTATAAAAGCCGAAACATCCCCACATATATAATTAAGACAAAGAACCTTTTTTTTCATTTCAACAATTACGAATTTAGACCGAGACTACTCTAAAACCACTCAAAATCTGAACCTTGACACACTATGTCATTCTTGAAGTGAAGTTGCTCGATTATATTTCATTTCAACCCTTTTTAATCACTAAACAAAAGGTCAATTCACATTTATCAAGTATTTGTTCTTTAATTTGTCTAATTTTTTTTCCAGGACGTTGGTTCATTTCAGATTATATAATTCAAAATAATTATTAAGGAATTCATATTATACGATCATAAATAGGGTTAGGGGTGTTGAATGTTGATTTGTCTCAAAATTTTGTTTAATATATTGATTTGGATTGCTTTCAGATATGGAGGCACGTCTTGAACGTGTTAGAGACAGCTTGACGACCATGACAAGCTCGGCAAGGCAAGAGCGGGTAGTTGAGAATGAGCGAGTTAGAAATGGTAGGTGTGATGGATATGGATCGTCTTAGGTGACAGAGCTTGAGCCTGAGCATGTAGATCCTATGCGTGAGGAGGAGGCAAAAGAACCCCTAACATGAGGAGGAGGAAGAGGAAGAGGAGCATCAGGCTGCTAAGGTGCCAGATGCACCAGCACCCGCTCATGGTTCATATCATGGTGGTCAATAGGATAAAAATGTTTTGAATTATATACTCTAACCGGGGTAAAATTTAAAAAGTGAAGGACACGCAAAAAGCAAGAAGGGTGTGAAAAGAAATTCTCCTATATTTTTCTTATTTTTGTTCATATTTTCTCTTGGGCTTTTTGCTCCAACAAATTGGGATGGAGGCTGGCCTCATTTTTCACAACTCATAGCTCTAGTTTGACAATTGCTCTTTAGGCACCCTAAAAAAAAGACTGAACGAAAATTAAATTACCGTTTGACGCTGAATGGAAATTAAGTGGTTAAATCATTTTTTAAATTTGTTTAACCAATTTAAAAAGTGTCTGAACAACAATCAACTATTATTTAACGTGTTTTAGATATATGTGAACAATTGATAGGTACATAAACAACAATCTCCCTCTAAATATAGGTATCTATCAGTAATCTAACGAAAAAGCGCTCCATATCAAAAAACTTGATAAATAATGAGTAGACTCAAATTTGGTTTAACTGGACATAATTTGTTAAATATTAGTTAAAATGTTATAAATATAGTTTGTAATATATTAAACATACATGTATTTTTATGTCATTTGATATTTATGATTTACTTAAAAAACTAATTTTAGCAATCACTTTAATTTTCATCGGTTAGCTTTTTTCAACTATCAATCATCAGTTATAAGTTAGTTTTACACCTATAAACTATAAGCTAATTTATAGTTATTACTTAATATATTTCATGTTCTAATAAAAAAATATTTCTTTTTGACAAACAAAAAATGAGATTAATTATCTGCACTAACGGTGTAAATATCTTTTTACGCATGCAATCAATCAAATCAAACTTCCATCTTCTTAAGGGTCAGTGGTGCTGGCTTGGGATCGTTTAAAATGGGATTGAATAGTTTTTTAGAATCGAAGTAAAAAACATGATTGTTTTGTTGACTTGAGATCTATGAGTATCCTTATCTTCGATGATGTCTCTTAGATTTAAATTTCTTTGATACCAATTTAGGTGGGTTAGCATAACTTCTTCAAAGTTTTGACCACTGTTTTAACATATACAAGAGTCGGGATAAAAATATGATCACTTAAATCTATTACGGCGTCCGCTTGGATCAATTTATTATTACATAATGTGATTTTGTTGAATGGTGTATGTGTAAAGCTTTTACACTGTTGGTGGTGCATAGAGACTAAATTACTAGAGAATTACCAGCACTGCTATTAGTGAAAAGCATTACATCAGCTGCCACTAAAATATCTTCAATAATATTTTCTGTATACTTTTGATGTATTTATTATTAGTATACAGCTCAATCAAAATGCGACATGAGTCAAAGTGATGGCTTGGAGTTGCACTTGAAGGATTGGGATCTGCGATTTATCTGGCAACCACATTGTTTGTCACACACTCACAGATTTATGTTGTATAATCTCATACAATTTTTTCAAATAAATTTTTAAAAACTTGCTGAGATCTTAAACTCTTTAAAATGTGATCGTTGATTTTAATTAATTAATAGTATTATACAAAAATTAATTAATTAATTTTACCAAAGCAAATACTACTACAATACAAGTGTTGAATTGGGTGGTGACCAATGACCATCCACTGCCTCTGTTTGAGGATTGTGAAACCGTTGGGGTGAACCAAAGTTGAGGAATCTGCTGACCTTAACGCACCAAAGATACTCATGATTTATGTATTTTTTTTTTGGTCTGAAGATACTATTATTTAGTTAGTATAGTTATATGTATGTCTTTGTCGTCTTTATTAAGATCATGTCCTAGATGGACACTCATTATTTTCAATAATGGATCAAGTGGACCTTCGACCATAGATCTCGTGAATGAATCATATGATCGTGATATTTGTGTATGAATATCATATCTCACAATCACGAGGTCCAGATGCACAAATATTGTCTTCATATATCTATATATAAATAATCAAAGTCACGTCAATTCAGTATAATTTTATAAATAGAGTAAACATATTTTGATTAATATTTCACCATGACAACCGAAGCAAATGTTCAAGATTATTCAACAATTACACAAGAAAAATATACATAAGTTCAGTTCTAAAGCATTGATAGGGATTTCTTTATACGCACACATATCATTTAGATGCAATTGTAAGTGCATAGAACAAATTAAATCCTAAAAAGAAACCCTATCCATGATGCTATCTTGTCTAGTTTGATTATTCTAGTTTTTTTAGAAGTATAGTGTGGGCTAGCTCTAGTTCCCACCATTCTTTAAAACCTTGATATGATTTGTCTATTTCTTTTTGTTGCTTTCGCATATATATGAACGGTAGTGTAGCCTCGTCGTAATCATCACTTTACAAACTAGACCCACTCCATTCATTAAATTATTATTAGTTGGCATTTTAGATATTGATCATGATAATAAAAGGGCAATCATTCTCTTGATTTCAATAATACTACATCACAACATAAAGCACCGACACTCACTTATGGCTGATATGACACACACCTTACATGCAAACAGAAAAAATAGATGAACTATTTAATTACGATGTGTATCCCTAAAGCTTTGGTTCGCTACGTACTATCATCCAATTATTCAATATCATATCATATTTTTGTATTAAGTTATCTAAAATTAAAATCAATTTTGAATGGATTTTGCTTTCAAAGTTCTGGTACTCAACTAAATTTTGGAGTATCTAAGGATTTAACTTTTTTTTAGGTCACATAGGGCTTTGTCTAACATGTACGAACAAAATTGTCTTGCATCGTATCTTTTTTTACCATTGAATCAATAAGTCAAATCATATATCATTTAGTTTAATAATAAGATTTATTGATTTAATGATAGTAAAAATCAACTTGTGCATAATGCAAGACTTGTCTCACTTATACACAATAGATTATTAAAATGAAAGTAAAAATCTTATATTAAAAAAGATTTATATTAGTAAAAACTATTCTTATATTAGTTTAATAATAAGATTTATTGATTTAATGATAGTAAAAATCAACTTGTGCATAATGCAAGACTTATAGTAAAAATCAACTTGTGCATAATGCAAGACTTGTCTCACTTATACACAATAGATTAGTAAAAATCAACTTGTGCATAATGCAAGTGATTTTCTTTTTTGAGGGACTACACTTTTTATATAAAGAGAATAATGGATTCTTTTTTATTATTAGCAGTAGCATTAGATTATTAAAAGAATGGATCATATTTCTTTCAAAACAGAAGGAAAATAATCTTAGAGATGTCTTTGTCCAACTAAAAAAAAATATCGTTGTTCAACTAAATATTATCTTTTTCATGATAAAACTCAGGATGGGGATGATGCTCCGGTCTTAAGTATTCAGAACGGGGACACGTGCTTCGCTAGTTTTTTTTTTTTTTTTGGAA
>Ga0228710_1002862_pt1 | contig 27407 bp, 18 predicted proteins | sample MedpolnodulmetaG_FD_177995 | JGI IMG/M metagenome (GOLD analysis project Ga0228710, IMG submission 177995) | Root nodule microbial communities from Medicago polymorpha collected in Santa Monica, California, United States - pink nodules | ecosystem: Host-associated > Plants > Roots > Nodule... | reverse complement strand
ATAAGCTTTTATTTTAATTTATAAACTCTCACTAACGAAAATTGTATCTTCATAAACGGGTTTTTCATAAACTACCTTAAAAACTTATAAATAGTACATAAAAACTTATTTATTTGTATAAGCTGTTTTATATAAGCTCTAAAATAAGCTAATTCAAACGGGCCCTTAATAGACAATTATATTTTCAAAGACATCCGATCTCTTTTCAATTAACCATCTAAAGCACCAAAATGCACGAGATGCTCATAAAGAAATTTGTGACACACTATTTCAAATCCTAACCAATTTGCCAACAAAGACCATAACCCGTCAAAAAAATCGCATCTGACAATTAAGTGATCTCTATGTACATTCATATCACACCCTCTTGCTCAAGTTTGATTGATGATATTAATAACCCCTCCTCATGTGCAAGTTGTCTTTAGTAGGAATGCGGTTGAGGAGCAGATGACAAACAAAACGAGAAACTTTCATACGATGAAGGAAATGGATCAATTTGGTGGCAGAATGTAGGACCAGAGAGGGTGTTGGAATGGGAGTTGGAAGTTGGTTGGTTGGTTGATAGTATCAGGCGTGTGGTGGGAGATTGGTCTTCTACCTTGTTTTGGGAGCACCCTTGGATGGAGGGAACTATGTTTTATGACAGGTACATGAAGTTATATGAGTTGGTAAAGAACAAAATGACGACAATGGATAATCTGCATTCTTTCAGTTGAGGAGTGAATGATGAGGCACAGAAGTGGCCTATTTGTTTGGGAGGAAGACCAAGTGGGAGAACTTAGTGGGCTGGTAAGATCTTTGTTTTGCAGGATGTTGAGGATGATAGGTGGATTTGACAGTTAATTTCTTCCAAACATTATTTGGTGAGCAGGGCTTATCACTTCTTGATATATGCGGATTGTAATACTACTTTGGACATCAGTTACATTGTTTTGTTAAAGTTAGTTCCGTTGAAAGTTTCTATTTTTGTTATTGTCGTATGCTTCTCAACCGCATCCCTACTAAAGACAACTTAAACATGAGGAGGGATTACTAATAACAACGACCAAACTTGTGCAAGAGGGTGTGATATGAATGAAGATAGGGATCACTTATTTGTCATATGCGATTTTTTTGGACAGGTTATGCTCTTTGGTAGCAAATTGGTTAGGATTTGAAATAGTTTCTCACGGTTTTCTTTATGAGAATCTCATGCATTTTAGTGATTTATGTGGTTATTCGAAAAAAGATCGATGGTCTTTGAATATTACTTGGTTTTCGACTGTATGTATAATTTGGAATGAGTGCAATGATTGTATTTTTAAGCTTGAGGAAGAAAATTTAATTCGCAAACTTTATGTGTGAAGATTAAACTTCCGTCTTTTTGGTGATTGAAATCGAAATACGTTACATTAGTTCGATTACCATCATTGGAGGCTTAATCCTCGACAGTTTTTGTCACTTATCCATTTGTTGATCCATTGAGTCATGGTCACAAAGTTGTTGTGCACGTGGATGTTAAAATCAACAAATAAAATTACACTTTTGGTTTAGAGTTATGTCTCAGTCAGGGGCGGTTTCACCGCTCGGCGACCCCGAGCGATCGCCTGGGCTCGATCGATAATTTTTGCACATTAAACTCAACCCAAAAGCCCATTAACACACTTACAAAAAGAAAATTTTGGGCAAAATCTGAAAAATCTCACACGCAAATAGGCTCGGAAATGACATATACCTCCTAATTTTATTTAGCACACTATTGACGGGTTCATCTCTTATTTTAACGGGTTAATTTCTCAAATTGACCCAGTAATATACATTATGTCTGAAAAATGACCCTGTAAAATACAAAACATATATTCTAACATTGTAATTTGAGTTTCTTCTTATTTTTGACCACCCTATAATATACACGTAGTCTAAAAATGTGACCTACAAGTTGAATTTATTCACTATTTTTTTCATACATGTTTAGCACGTTAAAATATAGCTTTACACTAAAAATTAAATTTCTTCGACTAGGGATAAATTAATTATGAATTTTTATTCCCTCATAATTATGAATTTCTTAAACAAATTATAATTAATTTGTATCTCGTTTAAAAACTACAAAATTTCATTGTGAAAGTTCTTATTATGTTCTAGTCATGCCTACAAAATTAGGGAACTAAATTTGACTTGTGAGTATGTGCTTACGCGGAACAAAATTTCAATTTTGCACGTTTTGGTTGAAAAATCAAAATAAATTTAAACGACTTTGAAATGCTATGAAACTTTACAGGTCTTTTTTATGTATTTTTATAGATGTCTCTGCAAATAATGAGCTCAAAATTCAATTTATAGGTTGATATTTCCGTTGTTTTGTTTTTTAAGTTTTTGACACTTTAAAAATTCATAATTAATTTGTCGTTTGTCGAAAATTTATAATTTTTTTATTTTGTGTAAAGCCATATTTTAACTTTCTTAACTCGCCTCTAAGAAATCATGAAAAAATTCAATCTTTTGATTGCTTTTTTGGACTTCGCGTATATTATAGAGTTATAAATAATAAAAATCTCGAATTACATGTTCAGAATACATGTTATTTAATTACAGGGTCAATTTTTCAGACTTCACGTATATTACATGGTCAATTTCAATTAATAACTCTATTTTAAATTGTACTTTTGTTGACAAAATGAGGAACGTCTTTTATTTCGATTTATGACTGTTTATATATTATGTCACATGTTAATTTGCGATGAATTTTTTGCCCGGGCTCCATAAATTTTCTGGTACCGCCACTGGTCTCGGTGGTTCTCAAATGATTGAAAATGATTCTTTAATTGGGCATAAGTGTGATCTTGGTATTTATTTATTTTTTTTAGAAATGCTAACAACACACCTTCTAACACACATTTTTCAACACACTTTCTTTGATTGATTAAAATTCACATGGACCCACAAAAAGTATATAGGATCCACATGATTTGGTGGGACCCATGTGAATTTTAACCAATCAAAGAGAGTGTGTTGAAAAGTGTGTGTTAGAAGGTGTGTTGTTAGCATTCCTTTTTCTTTTTTTTTACTGAAACGACTACTAGAATTAATATCGATATTATCCCATGATTAAACAAGTTTCTTAATTGATTTTTTTCAAACAAAAAAAATAGTTTATGTATTGATGATTTATCTTGATATCAACCTAATTTTTTTTTTATATTGTCTCGTCATAATTGAACCAAAACCTCATTGAATTCGATCAAATTTATAGTCAAATATGGGTCTAAAAATTGGCTCAGATTAGTGTTAAAGTCGACTTCAAGTCACATAGAACATGTCCTAACGCGTCATACTAAAAAGTCACATATAAACATTTGCGAGCCAAATGTAGTTGAATCCAGTTAGTTGTTGGGTTTTTATAAAACCCTAACTTGGGAGTAAAGACTCACCTCACTAACATATACTTCTCTTGCTCCAAAATTCTCTCTCAACAATGCCTTCTTTGCGTTCAAATCATAGTAGCAGCAATAAGAAGCAATCAAAAACAAAATCAAAGTTATCATCATCGTCAATTCAGGACGATGCCGCCGCCACTCCACCATGCACCACGCCCGCCGAACCACAACATTTAGCCTCTCTCTGCCAAGAAGCTTCTCGAATCTTCCCATCCTTCATTTCACAATCCGCTTTCGTCGCCGAAATCACCAATATCGAGTCCACTGACTCTCTTTCCAAAGGCGCCGCCAAAATTTGGCTTTCTGAGTCTTCTATGGTTGCTTCTTCTCTCGCTCCGGGTTCACTCGTCTCTGTAATCAATTTTCCTTTTTTCCCTCAATTTCTTTTGTTTTTTTTGTCTCATTTGATTAGGGGTTTTGTTTGGATTTACTTATTTTAACTTATCTACTAGTACAACAGCTTATTTCCTTAAGTTCTCACATATAGCTTATAAAAACAACCTATAGCTTATACAAAAATAATTTAACTTTATTTCATCTTTTGCTATAGAAATAGCTTGTTGGTACATAAGCGCTTATGTATAAGCTGAAAATTGAGCTGTTTATCCAAACATGTCCTTATGCTACTATGGTGGTTTATGATTATTACTGTTTCATATATTTTGATTGCTTTTGTAGGTTTCTATTCCTTCTTCAAGTGAACAGATTGCGGAATTGCATGATTTTCCTCTCACTTCATTGACTGCTGAGTGTGACTGGTAAGGCATTGGGTGATGGTGCTGCAGGAAACTACTTTGCTATTGCAACGGTTTTTCCTGCCAAGAAGGTTAGTCTTTCCTCTCCTACTGTTTTATTACAAACTTTTTGTTTTGTTATTTTATTCATTTTGTTTAATGGATATGTACTTTGACGGTGTAAAAAAGTTTTACGTTGTGTAAATGTTTTAGGAAGTAATATATTGAAGTGACACAATAGTGTAACCCTAGTAGTGAGGATATATGTCGGAACAGACCTACTACATAGTATAACCAATAGACAGGAAATGGAAACATAGGTATAAAATGATTTTTTGATTATGTAGATACCTTAGTTGGGATTGGGACTTTGGAACCTTTTTTTTCTTTCATTAATCACATTTTGTTCTTTAACTAAAACAGGAAGCAGCATGATATGTTGCTCAAATTGTAGACTAAACTTGCTGAAGAACAAATAAACAAAAGAAAACTACCTCATACACCCTCAACAAAGGATACTTTCTCAAACTCCCTTACCTTCTAGTTCTAATTTGGTCTCACTTTAGAAAACTACAATGAAAGCTTGTAATTGACATAAGACTAAGATTAACAAACAGCTCATCGAAGCTGATGCTATTTTGCTCATTTGAAATATGACTGATTGATACTTGATAGTGATTTTTTTTATAATTATGTATAAAATTTTATCTATCTTTATCAAAATCCTATATTTTATGACATTTATTTAGGTATTGAAGAATGGTGCACGTCTGTCTTCAATTCTTTCTTTTGCCATGGGTTGTCCTCCTTTCGGCACATGTGTGTTTGTTCACCCATTACAGAAACAATCCTTAGTATATAAATGCAAAGAATTATATCTTCAACTGGCTCCTTGCAAGAGTGTACAAACATTGAAAGTTAATAATTTCCCCTCGTTGGACTTGTCTAATTCAAAATCGTGTGCCCAATCAGAGAATGATATTGTTGCATCTCCTAAAACACCTTCTTATGCATCCAAGTTTTCTAATGACAGTTTGTATTCTTCCCCCGTAATAGAAAATTTAGCATCAAGTGTGACCAATTACAATGGTCAATCGGAGGCTTCATTTGATGTTAGCAAGACATTAGCAAATGGAAATTCCAAAAAATTACTAGAAACATGTGCAACTTCATCATTATACTCTCGTTGTTTATTGCTAAGGAATTTTGTTACTCTCCTAATGTTGTTTGAGTTTTTCATTTTCCAAGTGATGGACATTAAAAAGGTGTCAGCTACCATACCCTGTCCATTAAATGGGAGCAATAATTCAAATCTTGAGAATTCTGATACACGGTGGAGAAGGAGAATGTGGCTTTCGCTGTCAATTGGGAAACAAAGGTATTTTTATATTTGCCATCAAATGCCGCATTTGAAGAGTCAACTCAAAGGAATTTATCGTGTCTGAAACTTGATAGCAGACATGATAATATTTCTAAATTAGGTGGTCTATCTAAAGAAGAAATGTTTTTAAAGGACTTAATTTTTTATTCAAAGAACGATATTTTATCAAGGTATGTCTTGTCTATTTTATATTTTCATTTGTATGTCATATAAAGTTGAAGACTTACATTTATTAACTACCTTGCCATATATTTTGAGTCGTTTAATGCACCATTTTATATTTTGGGAATTCAAGCAGTGTTGACTGACTATGGTTCTTGCAGCAAACTCCGTCTAGTGTTTGAGATGAAAGCTTGACATATTCTTTATCTGGATTTTGTGTTTTATATGTCTCCTTAACATGCATCCTTCGTAATTTCATAAGGATGTGGTTTATACTAGTGTACTGTTGGATGATAGGTTGCACTAGCGTCCTTACGACTTTGAATCAAATTAGTGTCCAAATCATTGCTGATCATATTACATATTTGAAAGTCTTCGTAATTCCTTTCTTCCTTTATCTAAACCCCATAACTTCAACGTGGAAATAAAATATTTTATTCAGAACAAGGAAACTTAATAAAATATAACTTCTGTGATTTGACTAAACTGGTAATATGTTTTAGTCGATACCATTCCAATATAAGGCAGCCTTTTTGCCTTGGTGATATTACCAAACTTACAATTCACTAATACTTGGCCATAAATTAAGCTTCTTTATGTACTATTGGGTTTTTGATGTTATAAGCTTGTTTTTTACGTAATCATACTTACGGTGTGTAAATACATACTCTCTTAGGGCCCTCAAAATAAAACTATTCCCTTGCAAAATATTTAATCCTTCTGTCAACATGGTATTGGAGCCTTTTCAAAATACTGTGTTTTATAAAATGCCCATTATTCTTTGCGGCATTTAAAATTATTATAATTATTTTTCATTTTTAATCTGTTTTAAGTACGATGATGATTCATAGAATTCATTTACCAAACACCACTAACTTAGAATTCCATATGCAATGCAGGTGTGCCATCAAAAGCGCAACGAGAAGATATTCTGAGCACTATTCTCTGTGAAATAGATCACTCTCTTTCTGAGACACAAATTGAAGAGCTTGCCTCAATAACTCATGGATTTGTAGGTGCTGATTTAGTTGGCCTATGTGAATGGGCAAATTTTCTTTGTCCACTATTGTAACTTCGTCTGTTTCAGATATGTTGGTGGCCTCCAGTCTTTAATTGCCTTCCTTCCTAACGGTAGAACCTTCTGAAATTATAGAAAAGACACCTGATAGCAGTGAAGAACATGTTTTGAAAGTGAGTTATGAGGATTTTCAAAAGGCTAGGCTCGAAATAGGATCTAGTGCCATGAGAGAGGTATGGTCGATGCCATAATCATTATTTGGGGCTAATTTTTTTTATTTTTTAAAAATAAAAATATCTCTCATCGGGGATATGCCTATTTGATTTGGGTTCATTTTTCTTCGATTTTTAGGTAATGAAAACACAAGCTTCCAAAATGTATAACCCTGTCTATTTGAAATTACTTGTACAGTGATGCCAATTCTAATTAATGCCTACATTACGGAAGTCCATGTGGAATTTTTTGTTGACATGGCGACACATTAAAAACTATTTTACTTATGGTTAAATATGTTTTAGTTCATGCAAAATTCACACTTTTTGAATTTAATCCCTGCAAAAAATTTATTTGATTACAGAGAGGGGAGGGACCATGTCAGCAAAAAAAAATCCACATGGACTATCGTTGACCAAATGAGGGTTGACCTAATAGTAGGGGGGCAAAAAGTGTGGATGGAAAATTGTAAGAGACAATTTTTTTTTTTGTAGAGACTAAACCCAAAAACAAAAACTTTTTAGGGATCAAAACATATTTAAACCCAAAGGGAAAACATAGTCAACTTTTGGATGTTAAACAAGGACTTTTTAAATCAATTTATTTACTTTTTATTAAAATGAAAGGTGCAATAATACTGGTGGTATTTTTCTTTTTTGTTTATCTAGGTGACCCTTGAGGTTCCAAAGGTTAAATGGGAAGATATTGGAGGCCAAAAGAAAGTCAAGAACCAGTTGTTGGAAGCACTAGTATGGCCTCAAAAGTACCAGGATGCTTTTGCCACTATTGGGACTGATCCTCCAACAGGTATTTTGATGTATGGGCCTCCAGGTTGTAGCAAAACCCTATTGGCTCGTGCTGTTGCTTCTGAAGCTGGACTGAACTTTCTAGCAGTCAAGGGTCCTGAAGTCTTTAGCAAATGGCTTGGAGAATCTGAGAAGAATGTCAAATCATTGTTTGATAAATAAAGGGCCAATGCCCCATCAGTTATATTTTTCGATGAAATTGATAGTCTTGCTGTAACTCGTGGGAAAGATGGTGATGGTGTTTCAGTGTCTGATAGGGTCACGAATCAACTTCTTATTCAATTGGATGGTTAGTGATGAACCTTGAGTTAGTTGAAATGCGAGGGGTTGCTTATTTAGCTGTTAACCCTAAAATGGCATTAATCACAATTTTTCTTTTAACAAAAAAATTATGTCCTACAGGTGTGCGTAAAAGAGTTGATGTTGCTGTCATAGCTGCTACAAATAGGATAGAAAATATTGATCCTGCCCTTTTAAGACCAGGTATTGTCCTTTCTTTTTAGTCTGTCTCTCATACTTGCATGCACACCCAAATACACTAAGGAGGATGAGTTGGTATGAGTTTAATCAGATTGAATATATTATTTTTACAGGACGCTTTGACCGGTTGCTATATGTCGGACCTCCAAATGAGATGGACAGAGAAGAGATTTTTAGAATTCATTTGTGCAAAATTCCATGTGATTCTGATGTTAGCGTGAAAGAATTGGCTCAACTGACAAATGGTTATACTGGGGCTGATATATCACATATATGTCAACAAGCAGCTTTTACAGCATTGGAGGTTAGTCATTCAACGTGATTTCTGATGTTTGTGTTGACAAAAATATGGATTAACATGTAAATCCTTTGTGACATTATTAGGAAAGCTTTGATGCTTCCGTTGTAACAATGAAGCACTTTAAGACGGCAATTGAACATGTCCAGCCCACAGAAACTCAGTCCTATCAAAAGTTGTCAGCAAAATTTCAAAGGGCTGTGTTCTCCGATCATGGCCTTCCCAGAGCAAATGCTACCAGGCCTGCGGCACAAGGCCTCAAATTTTTTGGGGTCCTAATAATTTTTATTTTTATTTTTTGCTCTTTATATAAGGCCCAAAAATATTGATTATATATTATCAATGTGGAAAAAATAACAAATATGCTGCAATAACCCAGTGGCAGAAACAGAGGGATTGCACTCGTGCGGTCATTTGTTCAATTCCTTGCATTTTCCTTTTCCTGCTTAAATTTTTTTCCAGCATGGGCACGAGACTGGATTTGAGGCTCAATCTGTCCTGAATTTGAGGCTCAACTCTACTTAATACTGTCTAATTCAGCTCAATCTGCCATGCCTTAGTGTTCAAGATAATCATGTCATATACCAGTTCTCTCTTTTTTTTTTAAATTTGTTACTCTTATAACGTGGGTCACGATTGGTGATTCCATTACTCTTAATAATTGAATTATTGTAATTTATCTATATGGGAATTTCTTTTGTCAAAAAAAAAAATCCATATGGGAATTTCATATTGGCATGTGCTATGTGAGCTATATTATTAAACATTTCCCCCATATGTTAAGCTCTTGTAACCTCATACTTCAATTGTTTCGAAATGTCTCTAATTTTTCAATTTGTTTGACCTATATTTCTTGCTAGCAAAATAGTCTCTGGATCCAAAAGTGAATAATTGAAATTTATCTAGGGTTCAATATTTTTTTTTTCTCTCTATAAATAATTAAATATATCAACTTTTAGTTTTATCCCTCTAAAATTTTCCTTTGACTTTTAGTCTTCCAAAAATTCTCCATCACCGCTTTTGGTTCTCTTACGTTTAATTCAACTCATATATGGCCTTTATATTTTTGAATGAAATTGTGCATCTATATGTATAATATTATAATTCATTCTTCCAATACTACTTGGAGTTGGATTTGGCGGCTACCAATTACTGAGAATCTGCGGCATTTTTTGTTGGTTAGTGATGCATGGTAGTCATCCTACCAATTCCTTTAGAGGCTCATGACACCTCACCTCCAATCCTAGAGCAATGTTTGTCCCACCTATCCTAACAATTTTTACATGCCTAATATTTAGTTTAAACACCATGCTACATTAATGGAGGCATGTACTAACTTGTTTTGAAATTTGGAGAAATAAAAATGAAGAGATTTTCCAAAATGTGAACAACGATACTTGGGATTCTGTCAACATAATCTCTTATCATGCCTCTATGGTTTACGCTCTTGGTACTGCTAGTAAGTATCATGTGACCCGTCAAATTCATTGAAACCCCCTAAAGGCTATATTAAGATTAGTGTAGACGGTTATTCTTTTGAAAATCCCAGTAATGTAGGTTTTGGAGGTCTTCTGAGAAACGATAGAGGAAGTTGGATTCAAGGATTTTCTAATTTAGTAGCTGGACTTTCAGATATTTGGAGAGGACTTCAACTGACATGGGACCTTGGGTATCGATCTATCATCATGAAATCTGACTATCGGACAACTTTAGGTCTTATTGCGGATACTAATCATAATAACTTTCATCCTCATGCAAAATTGTTTTCTCCCATTAGGAAGCTCTCTTCTCTTCCTTAGGTTGTCTCCTTTAATCATACTTTGAGAGAGGCAATGAATATGATGACTGGTTGGTCAAGTTTGGTGTTAACAATGTTGATTCCTTGAAGATGTGGATGTCCCTTCCTCCTCAGTTAAATATCACTATGCTTGTGGATACCTCGGAGATATTTAGACAGCAAATTGCTTAGTTTTTTTATTTTATTTTAAGCTCTTGTACCTCATACTTCAATTGTTTTGAAATATCTCTAATTTTTCAATTTGTTTGACCCATGTCTCTTGCTAGCAAAATAGTCTCGGTATCCAGAAGTGAATAATTGTAATTTATCTAGGGTTCAATACTCTGTCAAAAAAAAAAATCTAGGGTTCAATATGTTTTTCTTATCTTTATAAATAATTAAATAATATCAACTTTTAATTTTAATCCCTCTAAAAAATTTCTTCGACTTTTAGTCTCTAAAAAATTCTCCATCACCACTTTTGATTTTTACGTTTAAGACAACTCATATGCGGCCTTTATATTTTTTAATAAAATTATGTATAAAATATTATAACTTTCATTCTTCAATACTCCATATAATTTTTCTCCCAACTTTCATTCTTTCTTACTCCAAATACTAATTTATAGTGATTTAAAAATCTTGATATCATTGTGCTTCTATTTGGAACGTCAAACCAAAGCTATAGGGAGATATTTATGTTAGTTTTCTTTTAGTCACACAAGTTGTTTTCTTTTGGGTTTTCGAGCATTACCGGTCGATCCGAGACGGTTTATATACAAACTTGAGCTCCACGTAACCTATTTCAAGAGACCTTCCATTTCTTCTCGGCTCCTCCCGTTCCTTGAAAGCTGCAGGAGCAGCAGTTATCAGAAAGAGGATGAAGTGATTGTTGGCAATGGCAACGCCAAAGCTATTCAAATCCTTAGAAATCTCATCATAAAGCCTCGTCTCTTCCCTAGTCGGGCAAATAGGGTGAGTGCTTGTTTTCCCTTCTTTGCTGGTTATTCTTATTCTTACTTCTCTTTTCGTTGCTTTCTGGTCCACGTGGCATTGGAAAGGTATTTTTTATCCTTCAATTCATCCAATTGTGTTAATTCACTTTGCATGCAATCATTTTTATAAGATAATAATTATGTGATGTGCTTACTCCTTCGAAACCATGCTTGAGTGTGATTGCAGACCAGTTTGGTACGAGCAATTGTTAAGGAGTGTGGAGCAAATTTGATAATTATCAGGTACTTGTTGTATCTAGTTTTGTGAATCTTCTTCCCAAGTTCTAGGACCTGAATCAATTACTTGTCTATTTGTTTTGCAGCCCGAACACTGTTCATACCGCACATGCTGGTGATTGTGAGAGAACCCTCTGTGAGGCTTTATCTCATGTAGCCTCGGCCAAGTCGTCGTTGATGACATGGATGTACTTTGTCCACCCCGAGATTCCCAGTATGTGACAATTTGTCATTGATTTTCTTGAAATATCTTTAGCACCATTCACTGAATAAAGGGTTAAAATCCTTATGTTTTCTGAATGGAAGTTCTGAATGATGTTTTCTAAGTAGTCATTAACATTAATTGGATTAATTGGGGATAGAGTCGGATATACCCTGTCAAGTTTACAAATCAGAATGTACCAGTTGTTGTTTAGTTGAATTCACAAGATTGCAACTTTGCTCTTGGTTATCTAAAATTTGTCAAGTCTTATGTTGCTTTTGTTTAATCAGAAATTGTAATTGAACGATAGTGATTTAATGTTGCTATCAGCCTTGGCAATAAGGCATAAAATGTGTTAATGTTTATGTTATACAAACAGAGAGTCTCAATGCAACTTGTTTGTTTTATTTACTTTGTTTATCATTGTGTTATTATATTTAACTGAGAAGGATTATATTGGGACGATATGGAAGAGATCATGATTCTTGAACTGCCTAGGAGAGTCAATATGTTTTGTTTGTGTTTTTGCTATCTATCATTGTTATTGATACTTTAATATCAATGACAGATTTTCAGTACCAATATAGGAACAGATCATGCTCCTCAAATTTCTGTTTTGTTAAGCTATCGTTTGATATTATTGATCCCACTATTTTACACTGTCTACACGCAGAAGAGATAAAGATGTCCGAATTGTTTCCCTATTTTGTACTTTGATGGACTCAAGCAAAGCAACCTCTTCTACTCCAAGGGTAGTTGTGGTTGCATCAACTAAAAGGTTGCACATTAAATTACTGTTGAAATTGTGAGATTTTTTTTATAAAAGGAGGAGCATAAATGATAAGAACTTTGAATACTTTTGATTAGTTTCTTGTATTTTGTTTATGCATGCACAGGGTGGATGCAATTGACCCTTCCCTAAGAAGGTATGGACATTTCGATATTGAAACTGAGGTTACAGTCCCAGATAAAAAGGAGCGCCTTGAAATTCTAGAGGTAACTTAGAGAAACACTATTTTTGGGCCTTCAATTAATGTCTGAATCTTTTAGAATGATTTGGTTCTTGAGATGATATAAAAGCCTCTGGAAGCAAGAAGTTAGGAGCTCAAACCTTGAGACGTCAAGGGTGTATCGTGTGTGTGTGTATGTGTGTGCATATAGAACCATTCATGGGTCACTACTAAAAAATTAAGCAGTTAGAATAATGAACTTCCTGGTAGTATAACTTTTTCAGATTTGTTTATGCAATTTCTAAGACCAATTGTTTAGTGAGAAAAGTCAATCTGTCAGGTTTCAACCATGAATTTATGTTGTTTTTGTTGAACTTATTTTTAGCTGTATACAAGGGAGATCCCTCAGAATTCATGCGACTTAGAATCTATTGCTTCATCATGCAATGGATATGTCGGATCTGATTTACGGGCTTTGTGTAATGAAGCTGTCAATTCTGCAGTTAGAAGGTCTTCAAATGCAAAGAAAGATGTTAATGACTTCAGTTTAATGATGGAAGATTGGAAGAATGCAAGGTCTCTTGTTGAACCAAGTATAACAAAAGGCATTACTCTGGAAATTCCCAAAGTGACTTGGAAAGATATTGGGGGATTGAAAGACGTGAAGGTTGTACTTTGTAAATTTTGCATTTGATTTTTACTTTTGAAAATATCACATTTCAGCGATGTCTGAGTGTATCCTCCCTTGGACAGGAAAAGCTCAAGCGAGTTGTTGAGTGGCCTATGAAGCATATCCTGCTTCGTTTTCAAGATTGGGAATAAACCCTATTCGTGGAATTCTTCTCTACGGGCCTCCAGGATGTTCCAAAACTACTCTTGCTAAAGCTGTTGCAAATGCTGCTAATGTTCCTTTCATTTCCTTGAGGTTTGAATAATTTTAATTTTTTTAAGTAGGGCTTAGCATTTCAGTGTGGAGAATCTAGACATATTTAGGACTGAAGTTTATGATGAAGATAGAATAGATCCTTTCATTTTCCCTGAAGTAGCAATCATGCTATAAAGATGCAAATTCTTTGTACCAGGACTATTTTATTTTCAATGTTCCACAAACCCTTCACACAATCTGTGTTGTCAAATGTCAGCCTAGGTGGAATTTGTGGCAAATTTTTCGACATCCTCCATAGGCAATTTGTGAAGGGATGTCTGCCATAGGCCGCAATGGCATGTTTATATGGCAAATTTTTAGCCTTCCATCATGTTCTGTCTGCCATATGCCATCGATGACACTACTCACAATATTTGTATCTATTGTGAATGTGATGTCACTTTCAAGCAGTGTTTGAGATCATGGCTCTTGGGGAGGGAGTGAAAAACATAAACCACCAGTTAGATCATGTATGCTAAGCAATAAAGTTGGTTTGAGAAATTTAGATTCAACATAATATGCCATCATAACATCTATGCTAAGAATAAAGTTGGTTTGAGAAATTGAGATTCAACATAATATGCCATCATAAATGGGTAAATAATGTGACTAAATTCTTAGTTGTTACCTTGAAACCATTAGTTCAACCGTTTTTGCAGTATTATCACTCTCCTATATAAAGTGGTATTATATAAAGTGGTATTCTTATTATTCTCTATAACAGCAATGTTATGTTTTGAATTTTGCTGTGTTCCAGATTCCAAGTTGTGCAATTCTAACATTCAGACCTCTGATTATCTTTTTACTGTTCACATCATTTTCTCTTTGAAACTCAGTTCTTATAGAAACTGACTTCCACTTTAAGGAAATATTTTGAAGTAATAACTTATGAATTAGTTGTACAGAAATGATTTCAAAGTTTGTCGGACAAGGAGAAGGTTATCTTCGTGAAATCTTTGGCAAAGCACGGCTTGCCGGAAAAAGTGTAATATTTTTTGATGAAGTTGATGCAGTAGCTGGGAAACGGTTAGTAAGTTTTTTTTTATATGTGCTATGGAAAATAATCCTAAGAATTATAATGTTGTCGTTTGCCTTTTGCACACTGTGATAGGCTGATAGAATTTCATGATTAGTTTTCAATTGTTTTGTTAAGAAAATGTATTTTATTGAATTCTTTATGCTGAACAACACACTGAAGAGGATCGTGCATGTAATCTGAACTGTATTTTTGGCAATCCTTCTGCCTAACATCTGTGATATAGTATTTCCTGAATAATAGTATGTTGGAAAGAGTGTTAGATAGTGCATTGATGACACTTCGGTAAATTCTCTGTTTCTGTCAAAATATAAGTACTCTTCTTAAGTTTTCCTTAATTTTAGGGGTCATAGTTCGAGCGGTAATTCCGTATCTGAAGAGAGAGTTTTATCCACTCTGCTAACTGAAATGGATGGTTTAGAAGAAGCCAAAGTAAGTTTACTTTTTTTGGGGACATTCTGTCCTCCCACCCTTGTGTACTCTTTTACTCACCGTCAACATCTTAATTTTTTCCCTGTCCTGTAACTATATTCACATATTTTTTCCAGGGAGTCCTTGTTTTGGCAGCTACAAATCGCATTGAAGCCATTGATGATGCACTTTTGCGTCCTGGACGACTTGATCTGGTACGAATATTTACAAGCATACTTGTAATTCGTATTGTTATTACTACAACACAAGTTTGTAATTCATCGCCTTGAAGCTACTGTTATTACTATAAAAGTATATTAATCATTTGTCTTATTCTATTATATTTTTATGTAATTATAGAAATTGTATGTGCCACCACCTGATTTGGAGGGTCGATTTGAGATACTTAAAGTATACACACATAAGATGAAATTAGGGAGTGATGCTGAACTAGAGGGATTATGTAAGGAAGTTGGAGTAGAAGCTATAAGAGAAGCTATAAGAGAAAACAAGAAAGCTAGTGTTGTTTATGGCCGCCATTTTCAGATTGTGAAGATTGCTTTAAAACCAGCATTGGCAGCAGAAATAAAGAGCTGGGTGTTTCCTTTGTCTTTGGTTGAAGACAATGTAGTCAGTTATATTTTACTTGCCACTGCAGTAATGTTTTTTATTTATTTATTCATTTATTGAAGCTAGTGCAGCACTGCTAAATACTAGAAGCATGCACATATTTTCATTTTCTTTAACATTAGATGATAACTTTAGATGACAAATGACTTGTTTCTACTTTCTTTCTATATATGGGTATCGTTTTGACGGTTACTTTGAAACTTTTAACAATATATCCTTATCATGTTTGTTTCATTAGTTAGCCTCAAGGAAGAGTTTCTGACTTCTCTTCATGCACATTTTAATATTGCAAAATGCTAACAAAGGTATTTGTTTAAGGCATCAAATACATTGTGATCAAACAATTAGCTCACTTAAAAATGCTAAGGGTATTCGTTAAGGAATCAAATACAAAAAAAAATATCTTGACAATTGTGTAGTTAATTCCTTAAAAGTCTAAGAAGTTGTGTACTTAGCATGACCCAAGTTTATCCAAACCATCTTTTCCCTGTTTGATTAGTTGGTCACAAGGGTTAGTTTTCGGAGAAGTCACTTGGTTGTAAGGTTCTCTTAATCCTTGTGGTACTCGGTTTGAGACTTGACATCAGAAGTAGAAGCAAAAAAGCTAGTCGTAAGAAAGAGTTTTAGCTTTTTTGTTGTGAACATTTAATGACCTTGCGAAAGTTTAGAAAAATGTCTACATATAAACTTATTTGATCAAACCATTATAGAACACTTTTAACATAGTTGAAAACAAAAAATGTAGATACATCTTTTGAAATTCGAATATTAGTTTAACACATGAAAATCTAATCTCTTCCACAAGATTCAAATGCACCGGTCAAAGTGTATTTTTTTTTTGGTACAAAAGTGTATATTTTTTATGAAGCAATAAAAATAAAAAGATTTTTAATCATTTTATAATTTAGTAACATCAATACTTCATTCTCCACATAGTTTCTCTACGTTCTGAAACAAGTTTGTTATCGAAATATTAAGTCAATGAGGAAAAAGCAAGTTAAATATTAGATGATCAAAAGAAAAAGATTCCATCGATGTTAGTTAAATATTAAGTTAGTTAAATACTAGACGTAATATTAAGTTAAATACTTCATTATTTTTTCTTCATTACTTTCTTCATCCAGGGAGGGGTACCGGCTTGGTCCCCTCCCTCATTCATCGATGTTAGTTAAATATTTAACTAGTATAAGCGAGTTTTGTAAAAAAAAATATATATAAATAAGTAAAAACAATTAAAAGAAAATAAAGAAAAATATATAGTTTTAATTATGATAAACTTTTAAGTTCAATTATATGTTTGGATGATAGGTAAGTTTGTGGCACCATGAATTTTATTGAAGGTCTAAAGTGTAATTTTTTACAGCACCGCAGTTTTGGTACCCACCCACCCTCCCACCTATTTTTAATTGCGTAATTTTGGTCTTTTATTTCGTAAATTTTGAACAACCTATGATTTTGACCATTCAATTTAATGATGTGGCAATAAATTGTTCACTTTCAGCTCTTTGTATATCATTTCAATTGATCTTATTTTGCTTTTATATGCTTTGTCACAACATATTTCAACGCCCCATTTTATAAGACTCCCAACAATTAAAGCCTTTATTTTCATGTCAACTCACCTAATTTATTGTCATGTCATCATATTAGATGATCAAAAGTATTGATTGGTCAAAAATTCTAAAATGTGAAACTAAAATTGCACAATAAAAAACAGTGGATCAAAATTGCGATTTTGTAAAATATAGAGACCAAAACCGTATTTAAGCCTAAAATATATTATAAATAAAATTACAGAATAAAAATGATTTATTATGTTTGAAACTTATGAATAAAGTTAAATAAAACCAAAAACAATATGTTAATGCAATGTTTCATACTAATAAAAAAACAAACAAGCATTAAAATTTACTTGTGTGGTTTGCGGTTTGGTTCGATGTAGTTTGATTTTGAAAAAATAATTTGAAATCTTTTTTGATTCTAACAGTTTTTGCAACAAAAAAAAACATTCAAATGCATCTAATAATATTTGATTTTGTGTAGTTGTTTATTTTTAATTAATCGGTTAACGGTTGTCCCTGTGAGCATAGCTCAATTGACAGGGACATGCATTATTATATGCAGGGGTCGGGGTTCGAACCCTGGACACCTCACTTATTCACCTTGAAAAAAGTGAATTTTAGCCACTAGACTACTTTACCAACAAAAAAAAAAAAAAGTAAACGGTTTACGGAGGAAGTAACAATTAGTTTGATAGAAGGTAGTGATATTTTTGTTCCAAACTGTAAGCATGCCTAATTCGAGATGGACTTTATCTTGAAGACACGTTAAAATGTTGCACAATCATTTCATACAAGCGAACATTCTCAACAATCAATCACATCATAATTAATATCATACAACGATCTATGAATCACGTCGAGAATCTCTCAATAAAATTGACTCTCACTTCTATTAGATGGAGGTGATTAGATAACTAAATGTCAAGAGTAGGGCTGAGAATTATATATGTATGTAAAACTATTTTCATAGTAACTCTAGTGTAAAGTTTATGTGAAGACATGCGGATGAAGTTGACTATAAAATAATTAAGATGGCCACAATATAGGTTAATTTTCAAATTTGGTCGATATATACCAAATTGTATTAAACACACGTTGATCCAAAAAGTTATATGTCATGTGTAGCAAAGTGTGATACGTGGATCACATCATATTTTCACAATGGATAAGGTCCATAGTAACCAAAAAAATCAACATTGAACCTTGTCCCTTCCTTCCTTCACAGATTCCACTGATCAGTCAGAAAATGGCAACCTCTCCATTCACCTCCCTTTTCCCATTCACAACTTCATCTCATTCAAAGCTGTCACCATTTCGTGCATTCATCAAAGCTTCAGCTTCTGTCTCATTTCCTGAAACTCACTTTCAAAGCACACCAAGAAGAGAATTCTTGAAGGGAATTGCTCTTTCACTACCACTTATTGCTCTCACAGAGCCACCACAGTCACAAGCTAGAGAAGTTTCAGTTGGTTCTTTCCTCCCTCCTTCATCATCAGACCCTTCTTTTGTTCTCTTCAAAGCTTCTCCTAAAGATACTCCTGCCCTTCGAGCTGGTACATTGATCGATCTTTCAATTCAATAGTTTTTTTTTGTTGAAAATTTAATATACTATGTGTGAAGAGACTAGTTTTTGCATGGTTATATTATATATTTACATGTTCGTGCAAGTGACTACGCTTCTCTAATGTATAAGTTTATTTGAAATTGTGTCCTTTTGTTCTTTACAATTGATAGTCTAGATTTAGTTCTTTGCAGGAAATGTGCAGCCATACCAGTTCATCCTTCCCCCAACATGGAAACAGCTTCGGATAGCTAACATTCTATCAGGAAACTACTGTCAACCAAAATGTGCAGAGCCATGGGTGGAGGTTAAATTTGAAGATGAAAAACAAGGAAAAATTCAGGTAGTAGCTTCACCTTTGATACGCCTAACCAACAAACCAAATGCAACAATTGAGGACATCGGGAGCCCGGAAAAGCTTATTGCTTCTCTCGGTCCATTTGTCACCGGAAACACTTTAGATCCGGATGAGCTCCTTGAGGCTTCAGTTGAAAAGATTGATGATCAGACGGTATGTTTGCTCTCTATAGCCTATGTTGTCTAAACATTTATGATTTTTTTTTTTTTTTTAACTTGTTTGAAGATGAAGAAACTAGATAAAGTACTCTTTAGTCTTTTCAACATAGTCTGATAGGAATCAACTGTTATTATTATAGAAAATGGGAAAGAAGAGGGTTACCACCTATCATAGTCATAAAATCAATTATATAAACTTGAGTTTCATCATCCTCCTACCATAAGTTATGCTGAGGGAATTAGAATGTTTAGTTGTAGCATTTCACTGAAATGTGCAATGTAGAAGAGATTCAAACACACACATATACACTAGTTTCTGGTAGAATATGGTTAGCTATGGAAATTGTTAGAATAGAAAATCCAATTCTAAAATAAGAAGATATAAATAAACACACAAGAGCACAACGGTTGTCTCGGACAAAAGAGTGATTGTTGTAGTTTTCTATAATGCAATGAATTAGAATATCAGAATACCAAACTTAGTTCAAATATAACGGTCTCCAATCCTCCTAACTTACAAGTTTACCCCTGAATTGTATGTCAGGGGTTCGCCCACTATGTTGGTCCACTTATTAGTGAATATGAATCATACTCAACAGCCCTGCTCTCATCATTTTTTTGGGTCCAAACTACTGCTTGAAATGTAAATGTTATCTGTTGTTGGCGACTATTAGTGGCTAACATTACTTAAAATGGTGTCTGCAGTATTACAAATATGTGCTTGAAACTCCATATGCTCTTACTGGTTCACACAATCTTGCAAAAGCAACAGCAAAGGGAAATACTGTTGTTTTGTTTGTGGCTAGTGCCAATGACAAGCAGTGGCAAACTTCTGAGAAGATTCTTAAGACCATGCTTGATTCCTTTAAAGTTTAGTTTTCTGTTATTAAAGGTAAATAAGATAACTTTACCTTCTGTTTACGTCCTTGTAGTTTTTTTGTTTATACCGGATTATTAAGCAAGAGTTGTATTGGTCTCCATTTGAATTTTTTTATCTGAAGTTACAATCATATCTACTTGTTTTAATAGAACACTTGTCTTTGTAAATATCTGATTAAGTCATTATATGTTTTTTGTCTTAATTTATTTTTCCCGTGTTACCAAATACTTCAAAAAGAAAGTATATAAAAAAAAAAATAACTAGAAGATGATGATTATGATCTTCATAACTGTTCTTAATGTTTTCAATTTTCAGCGTAAATAAGCTTTATAACTATTTATTTTAGATCAAAAACTTGGTTCTGGTCAATGCTCTATCCAGATAGAATCCAACAATCTTCTAGCCATTTTATTTTATTACCTTCGGTGAGGAAATACACCTTTTGATACAGTTGTACACAATTTCATTTATAAAAAAGAAGTGCAAAATCTCTATGACCTTATAGGTATTCTCTTCACCCTGATCATTGAAATGTATCCTTTTTGCGGCAGTTTTTTACTTTCTCTGTTGAATCTCAGATATTGTTTGTACTAAAGAGCCAAACAAAGACCAAAACAAGATAAACGCTCCTTGTATTGACACAGAAGAAACACCAGTGTTTTTACAAATCAACCTAACAAAACAAGTTGATTTTGAAAGGAGAATTCAAAATAGTTTTAAAAACAATCTCAGTCATAAAAATAGTTGTTTCGGCTTTTAGTTTTGGTCTTTTCTGTCTTCCAAAAACAATGACGACGAATAAAGAAAGCTCAGAAGCTCTTCTCCCTATTTATCTCCCATACTTTTACAAGACCACGTTTAAAGTTCAAATACACTGCAATATGAATTCAACAAGACATGAAAGGGATCAACTTGTAAATTATAAGCGAGCATATATTATTATTTATTAAGTTTCTAAGAAATGTCTCAACTCAGTACATAGACAGTTGATCAACGCCAGCTTCTAAAGTACAACTCAGTTTTTGGTACACAAGGCCTGCTATTTTAAATATGTTGTTATGTACAAAACTGGAGCCTCGTTTCTTTCCCTCCCATTCCGCCACATCTATAACTCTAGGGTTAGATAAGCTTGTATCAAAATGGGAAAGGTTGTCAAACATAAGCTGTCACCAAAGGAGAAACACGGGGAAGACCACATGAGTAAGTCACATACTTGACACTGTCGATTAACACAACCACAAAAATCCGAGAGAGCGACTTCGGAGCCATCATGCCATCAACATCGCCATCTCCTACCTCTTTGGGATCAACAAGCACAGAAACGACCATGGATGATTTATTCCCGGGGAGGTGGTCTTTTGGCAAATTTCTTGCACGCTCTTCAGTTATGTTCAGACGGGTTCCAGGAAGTGGATCTGGGAGGGTGTGGAGGATTCTTCTATTCCTGCTCTTGTTGACAGTGGAGGAATTTTGACGGTTTTCGGAAGAAATATTTGCCACTGCTGTTGCTGGAACTATTGCTCCAGGAGCTGGAGAAACATCAAACTGGAAAACTTCAGTACACATGCCAGAACTTAGCATTGGACCTGCATCATGGAACCAGAAAATTCAGGATAATTTCAATGTTTTATGTGTTTCAAAATAGGCAAACAGGTACATATGTCAGGCATAAAATTTGTGCAATAAGCAAAAGATATAGCTTAAGCATGCATGATTGAGAGGTGGACAACATGAAGGCGTTGGTTTCGGTTCTTGTATTCAAAAGAGACACCTTGGATGATATTGTAATTATGGCATAAGAAAAGCTATTTCACAAATACAACAATGAACCAAAACTGCAACGATTAGTAGTGATATTTGTTAATTAAGCACAGATAAAACCAACTCAGAGACTCCCAAGGAATTCAAGAACTCTATCTAACCAAGTTTGGAAGACATCTGAAACAACCAAGGAAACTTGTTGCAGAAATAATTACAAGACACAAATTTTTAATTATCAAACAACACGATAAGTTTTTATCAACGGGTAACCAAGGAACAACCAACACAAAATATGTGAGCTTAAATATAAAAAAAACATCCCAAAGACTCAAACATCACCAAAATTGAACACACTGAACCTATAATATGAGCTACCCAAAGGCAAAAATGTGATTAGATAACAAAAAACAAACCATAACATAATCAGCACAAGAGAATGTATCATTCCTACCAAACCATCTATAGGGTAAAATTAGAGGTCAGGCATAATTAAAGGATATTCACCTGCAATTCCTTCACGGAACCACTGTTGCATTTTACCATCGGTTGCAGAAGACTTCATATGGTCCTTCAAGGTTTTAGTTGAACCAGAGCCAATAGCCCTCCTCTGTTCAGCAGAAACCCTATACACATTTGGATGTTGACCTCTATTTCTTCCAACTTCAGGAATTGCCAATGCAGAATCCCGAATGGCCAGACCAGTTTCGCTCTTCTCCTTCTTCCCCTGAGCATCTTGAGATGCCATGGCTTTCTCACTGGCCATAATAGAATGGATTATCAAGTTTCCATCGATCTTCACCAGCTTATCATTCCTAGGAACATACAAAGAAGCAAGCAGTGGCTCGCTAGCATTGTCTCGATGACCGAAACAACTCGAGTCTTTCCGCTCATTCATTTCTTCTCCTAGTTTCCTCCCTCTCTCGTAATTATTCCTATCAGAAATGCCAAACCTTCCTTTCGGAAACCCTGCTTCCCCGTCCCTTCCAGATTCATTCATATGACCATTTACAGGCCAAATCTTCCCTCCACCATGACCATAAAACCATCTATCACTAACATAACTAGACCTACCAGAAACATTATCAACTAAACCACCAAACTTAAAATCTACCAAAGGAACAAGTCCACCAAAAAGCATGATACAGAAAAACAAACCCAACAAACTAATACTAGCAACTTTCTTAGTTTTCACCTCACTCTTCTTACTCTCACTCTTTTTACTCTTCGAAGCCGCAGCAGTTGGCTGAGGCTTCAACCTCGGAATCGGAACCAAAGGAACCTGAGAACCTTGAGGTTTAACAACATAAGGAGCACAGGGCATCCATGCATAAGGCATAGGTGCCATTCCTGGATGCGGTGGGTACATCGCGGCACCAGGTGGTGGTGGTGGACACATCACACCACCACTCAATTGTTGCCTAAGTGTAGCATTCTCAGCCATTACATAAGTAATCTTACTACTCAAATCAGTAATTGTAGAATGCATTGATCTCACTTTCTCCTCAAGCTCCTCCACATAATGCTTCTTCCTCTGCCTTGAAAGCTGTGCACTTTCTCTATTCCTCATCAACCTTGCTTTCCTCTTCTCATCCTCATCTTCAATTCCATCAAAACCAGATTGAGCTTGTTGTTGAAATTGCTGTTGTTCCGTCCTCTCCATCGACAACGACCTCCTGCTACATTTCGAGGTTCGATTCTCAGCACTTTCATAGTTACTCTCTTTCTTCCTCTTCAGATCACTCTTCAGATCACAGCCTTTAACAACACTACCCTCCAATTTCACATCCTCTTTCACATTTTCATGTTCATGAAAAGATGAAACATCCCTCTCTGGTGAATTCATCGCTTCATAAACACCCGATCCACCGTTCCCCGATCCTTGAGACGAAACCGGTCCATTCGAAGACTCTTCCCGTTCCCGGTAAGAATTTTCAGTATTTTCATTTTCAGTCTCCGGTGACGGAAAGCTCAGAACTTTCACATCAACTGAATTCTCTTTTTCATCATCATCCGCAACTGAATCCAAATTCAAAAACCTAGAAACACCAGGACTCTGATCACCGGAAACCACAGAAGCACCTGATTCCGGCGAATTATCAATCACATGCGAAATTGGAACGCCGTCAGCGTTGCATGCATCATGAAAAAGATAATCATCAGTCTCCGACGGGATAGGGAGATTATCTAGATCATCAAAGGTGATTTCGAAATCACCAAGGAAATCGAGATCGGGATCTGAATCGTTGAAGAAAGAGTCAAATGAAGGAAGAGCAGTGTTGTTGAATTCGCCACCGTAGTCGTTGAAATCGAGATCAGACGACGGTGGTTGCTCCGGTGGTTGTTCCGGCGGTGGTTGAACGGTGAGGTTTGAATCAGCCATGAATTAGGGTTTTGGAGAATGATGAAGATTTCAGAAATTGAGAATTTGGGTCGTATATTTGAAGTCGTGCGCGTGGATACACGCGTTTTGGAATCAGTAGTTTCTGCGAAAAACTGATACTGTTTTTTTGTTTATTGTTTGAGGGAAGTGAAGAAGAGATTACATATACGGACATATTAATAGGAGTAAGAATCATGGTGGATAAGATTCCCTTTATCAATTTTATTTGCCAATATAAACAAATAGTATTAATAATTTTTTTTTTTACTTTATTAAAAAAATATTATACTTTTTTAAATAAAGAATGTAATTATTATATAATTTTACTTTAATTATGTTTAAGAAAGTTTATTATAAAAATAGAGTAAGAGTCAAGCAAAGATAATGTGGTATTTATGTGGTCAAAATTTTTAATAAAAATGGTCAATGAAAACAAAAAAGAAAAAAGAAAAAGCATATGTTGAATTAATATATTTGTTTTTTCTATTTTTCACTATTTTGATTATAAAAATATTACTTAGTATTTACGTGTTTTTTTTCTTTCTATTTTTCACTATTTTGATTCAAATATTACTTAGTATTTACAATTGTAATATTTTATTAAAATTTTATTTTTTATAATAAAGGTGACTTTTAAGAAAGTTATAATTAAATACAAATAATTTTAATGACTTTTTTTAAGGACAAGTTTGATCGACGATGGTAAATTCAGGGACCTTTTAGATTATTTTAATAGTTTAGAGAACAAATTGATGAAATCGAAAGTTTTTTTTTTTTAATACCAAATTTTTAAGATATTTATGATTAATGTCAAATAATTTTAATGATATATTAATTTTGACTAATTAAATGTCTAAATATTATTCCTTCAAAAAAAAAGGCCAATTAGCAATCAATTGAATCCTAGTTTAATGTATCTCGTGCAGATTTGATAACGACATATGAGATATGCATTATAATTTTACAAATTAAAAAAAATTAGAGTAATAGTCATTTTGATCCATGAATGTGTAACGAGTAGCCACAATAATCCATCAATGTATCAAATTTTAAAATAGTCTTTAATTGTGCACTTCGTTAATCAAAATAGTCTCTACCTTTAAAATGTTTTGTTAATATTATCATCATATTAGTCTTTCAATATGTTATATCAAACATTATAAATACTTATTTATTATCATTTTAATTCCTACACGAAACAAGTTATTGTCAGTATTGAAGGATTATTTTAGCGTCATAGACTATTTTGATTAACAAATTGCACAATTAAGGATTACTTTGAAATTTAGATACATTGAAAGTCTATTGTAACTACTCTTTATACATTCGGGCGACCAAAACGACTGTTACCCCTAAAAAAGTACTTTCTCGAAAAAGAGAAAGAAATTATAATTAGGTAATTTTAACAAAAAAAAATACATCGGGACTATTAAATAAATAAGTCATTTTTTTTGTCAAAAAGAATAAGTAATTTTAATTCATTTTGAAAAAAGTCATAAGTAAATAAATAATTTTGGTATATATGAATGAAAAAACTTCTTTGTAACAAAAAGAAAGAATGAAAAAGCTTCCTTTATAATAAAAACTATATTAATCCTTAAAAAAAAAGTATATTAAGTTGTTAAATCTTTAAATTAATATTCATATTTTTGTTATTATCTAAAAAATTAAAATATCTATTAAAGATTTGTCAAATAAATATAATTTACAACTATGTTCTTCATTTAATATTGAATGGAAAAAATTGAAATACCTATTAAAGATTCTTTTTGGATCTGTGTTGACCGTCTTGGTCAATATGACAACGATAAATAAAATAATAGAGTTGAAAAAAGATATGACATAAATATGATAAATTCATGTGTATCTTTCAAAATTTTAATTTTTTCGTGCGATCATGTTTAGAATACTACAAGAATTCATCTCAAAAAATTAGAATTTTTTAATAAAATATTAATTAAATCTAAATTTTTAGTTTTTTGCGCTTAAAATTCATATTTAATTCATGCTATGTTAAAAATGCTAAATTTTTTGTGAAAGATATTTATATTATTATTAATATTCCTAAAAAATTCATAAAAAAAAAACTTAATAAATACATATGAGTTGACTTAAAAAGATAAATCAAAAGAGATGACTGAAAATTTTTAAAAGTCAAAGAATTTTTCTAAAAACTAAAACAAAAAATTGAAATATTTACATTAAAAAAAACATTTATTTTTTGAAGGTGCATTAAAAAATCATAGAGCAAATAGTCGCTTTAGTCCCTGACTCTGCACTTCGTTGTCACAAAGGTCTCCGACTCAGGATTAAATACAATGAAGTCCCTGACTCTGTACTTCCGTTATCACTTTAGTCCCTGACGTTAAATAATTCTGTTAAGTGATGATGTGACACAGATTATACGATGACATGGATTTGACGTGTCACATGGACTAAAGTGAAAATAGAAAATGATCACTTTGGTCCCTGAACCAAAAATCAATATCCCCAAGTTGAATTTCAAATCCCTAAATCTCAAATTCCTAAATGTCATCTAATTCTCTCCTTTGTTCAAAATCAATTTTCCATTAAACATCAACTTACTACTACGTCTGTGATTGTGCATACTTACTATCAGTTAGGTCTCTGACAGTACAATGTACTCTCACTATGGTCACTGACAAGTTGTTAGTTTAACAGAATACTAACTACTAACAACAATAAGACATTAGTGTTTAAAGCTTGTAAACTATTATGAAACATGGAAAATTCTATGGTGAAGTTGTGAAAATAACTTTTCTGATGAAGTCAACATTATAATATCAAAAGTGTAGTGAGTAACACCCCACTATTTGTACAGTGGCATCAAAAGTTCAGTCCACATAGTATCATCAATTCATCAGATTAACAAGACTACACTTAATCTAATTTTATCCTACATTGTTTTAAGTGTAACACCCCACAAAATGTAACACTTAAGACTATCACATAATATCATCAAATTTGTTTGCATGTTAAAGATGCCAACGATAAAATAGTACCTGTAAGTCCAAGATGTTGCAAGCATTACTAGATGAAATACTATTGATCATTA
>Ga0228710_1002861_pt1 | contig 27413 bp, 12 predicted proteins | sample MedpolnodulmetaG_FD_177995 | JGI IMG/M metagenome (GOLD analysis project Ga0228710, IMG submission 177995) | Root nodule microbial communities from Medicago polymorpha collected in Santa Monica, California, United States - pink nodules | ecosystem: Host-associated > Plants > Roots > Nodule... | reverse complement strand
TTTTTTTTTCCTAAAAAAAAAAAAAAAAACGTAATCCATATGTAATTTGCTGAATTTTGTTTGATTTATTTATCGCCGTGCGCGTGGCCAACAGAAAACTTATCCCAAAACACAACAGCACAACACAGCAACCTTTGTCTCAATCTTCTTCAAACTTCAATTCCATTACATCTTCATCTCTATCTTCTCCAAAACGTTGTTACAAACATGGTGATGGCTTCATTGGGTGTGTCCCAAGCCATCTTCTTCTCTAACACAACCACAACTCCTTCTCGTTTCAATCTCCACCCTAATAAACCACCCACCTTTTCTTTTCAAAACAACCCTTCAATCTCAATCTTTTCAAGAAGGAACCGTACCCCCCACTTTCTACGATGCACCCCCAATTCCACCAACGATACATCGTCTCTTAACTGGGATTGGAATCGTTGGTGTCGCCATTTCGATGATATTGAACAGGCTGAAAGCTTTGCATCTCTTCTCAAGGTACCTTTCTTCTTCTTTAAAGCTTTCTTTTTTATTTTTAATTCTTATTTAAAGCTTTCATTTTTATTAATTATATGTTTTTCTTTTGCTAATTTTTGAACATTAAAAGTGCCCTTTTTGCTCAGAAATCTTGCAACATAAGGGGTGTCTTTATTTTTTAATTTATTTTTCTAATAGGGTGTAGTGGCTCTTTATGTAGATGGTTTAGAGTGAGACTAAACCTTCATTCAATTTAGTCCTTAAACCAAGTGATTGAGCTCAAGTTTTAACGAGCTCCACTTAAAAACGAATCATTCGGAAGAACCCAAGTTTCGATTTCTCGGTGGAAATGGAATTATTCCTGACCTGAGGGTCCATTTGATGGTATATGATATATGATAACAAACAGGATATCATTATAATTAAATGAAAAAATTGCTCTCATAATTAATTAAATATTGTAAAAATAGCATGTTATTAATTATAATAGAAAATACATGCTATCATTATTTTAAAAATGACAATATTTTAAAAATGACAGAATATCAAGATAATAAATAAGGAGTGATCTTCTAATCCCATCAGGATAATTTCTAACCCAGCCATACTCAGGATAGAAATTACAAAGGAAAGTCAGGACTCAGGATAGGATAGGAAAATGGTTTATTTTATCCTATCCCTTTGGTGCATCAAACATGAGATTTAAGCAGGATATGATTCATGTATCATATCCTGTCTCCCTATCCTGACCATCAAACGGACCCTGAGTTTACTTACCTCAAGGCTGAGGTCCGGATTACTAGGGCCCCTCCCCTAGGAATTAGAGGGTTAATAGAAGAAAAAAAAAACTATCACTCTATTGTATATTTGGTACTTGAAATACACAAATACAATAGATAGTCTATAGACTATTATTAACAATTCATTGTTAGTTTCTCAAGTGCTTTAAGAATAGGAGAGATACACATAGTTTAGGGACTAATTTGGTACATTGAAAATAGTTGATGACTACTTATATATATATATTTATAGTTTAGAGACCGAATAAGAGAGAGAGTGATAATTTAGGGACCAAGTTGAAGGTTTAATCTTATAGTTATATTACTTATACGGTTGCTACTATGCGTCATTCAGTTTCAACTTGAAGATGCTATTGAGAAGGAAGAGTTTCAAGAAGCAGCAAAGCTAAAAAGGGCTATAGTTGAAGCGACGTCCAAGGATAGTGTTGCTGAAATTATGTCTCAGTTGAAGGTCAGAGCAGATTTTGTCTTGGTTGTTTTGTTGTCTCTTGATTTTCCTACTTATGGCTTGTTTATCCTAATAATCTCTTATGTTGCAGAATGCTATAGATGATGAGCGCTACCATGATGCTTCGAAATTATGCAGATACACCGGAAGTGGACTGGTACTTTTCTTTGTTGCTACTCTGTGCTTGCAGTATTCAAAATCATGCATTTCTGTTGCAATTTTTCTATTCACACACACGCAAACTAGTATATCTAGTAAGAATTATTGGCTATTGTGAGAAATGAAGACATTTAATTATAATCTACATCGAAATGAATGGTTCAAATTATATTGTTAATTACATATCTCACGTGATCTTCTCTCCTACTGAAATTAAGATCACTTGAGATTTGTAATAAGTGATGTAAATGTGATATTAACTATTGATTTTATATCTTTTTGTTGTAATTAAATGTAATTATTTTTCATTAATCACAAACAAAAAGTTCACACTCACACAATTGGTTGGGAAAAATTCACAATAATAATAGATGACGTGTACTAGATTGTGAATAATGCAGTTTCCGGGGAAGATAACAGATGACCTCATCTTTCAAAGGGATTTGTAATATAAACCAAGTGTTGTCATGATTTATGAGTATTGATTACAGTACTAATGGCCTCAGTATCTTTTTGTGAATTGTGAATCACGTTCCTTTGATGCCCAACAACTGTTTTTTACCTTTATATGCAGGTGGGTTGGTGGGTAGGGTACTCAAAAAATTCAGAGGACCCTTTTGGTAGAATAATACGTATTAGTCCTGGTATGGGCAGGTTCGTTGGCAAGAGTTACAGTCCAAGGTATGATCTTTCTAGTTTCCTCTTTTCCTTCAAGTGATTGGGGAGCCAATACTTATTTCTGTTTACTATAGGCAGTTGCTCACAGCATCTACTGGGACGCCATTATTTGAAATTTATGTGGTAAAAAATGCTGACGACGCATATCATATGCAGGTAATATTCAAATTATCCAGCCAAATGATGTTTGTTTGTTTGTAACTTAATGATACACTAGGGTGAAATAAAGTCTTAGTTAAAATGTTTGTTTGTGGATCTTGGATGATTTTGAATTATTTCCATCTAAAAGAAGAAACTTGTTCATAGGAATATCATTTTTGCGGAAGAATGCACGCATTTGATTGTTGTTTAGGTTTTTTCGGTTAGTGTAACATTTTGAGAGTCTCTTACCTTTGATATTTTCCTTTTCTGAATAATTACCTTTAGTAGTTTACGTAATGCTTATGATGTCTATTTGACAACACACTTAATAGGTAGTGTATTTGCGACGAGCCAAAGGAAATTCAACGAGTAACCTTCCCCCATCTTTACTTGCTAAAAGGCCATTGAAACCAGAGGTTGAGAATTTGTCTTCAGTTGAGGTGCAAGAACCTGAAGACAAGGTTGAGGAGAGAAACGATGAGAAAAACAGCAATGTTGAGGCGGCAACTGAGGATGGCATTAAAAGTGTCATAAATTTTCTTAAAGAAAAAATTCCAGGGTTGAAAGTCAAAGTTATGAACATTAATGTTGAAGAGGAAGCAAGAGAGGGTAGCGATTCTATTAAACAAATCATGGAGGAAGATGGTAATAAAACTGATGGGGAAGATGATAATCTGGACGAACCTGATGAGGTCACTCTAGAATCTGATGGTGATGCCTCGGATGAAGAAAAGGATTTAGATATGAAGCTCTTTATTGGCGGAATTGTACACAACAATGAAGATAATTCTTCTAAGGATGAATTTATACGTCTTCCAGCGGAAATAAAGAACATGGAAAGGGAATCTTTCCTCTTACATATACCTAGGAGAAATCTCGATAATGACAGGAAAGAAGATAAAGTTCGCAATATAAAAGTGGCAGCACTGGCAGCACAAGGAATCTCAGAGCTTATGCCTTCTGATGTTGCTAAAGCCTTTTGGGGTTCTGATAAAGTTTCTTCTAAGGTGAGATTGAGATATTTAGTTTTTTTTTGACAAAATATTTAATTAGTATTTATAATTATAATGCTTTTTATTTCTTTTATGAAGTCAAATACTTGTCAGATTTAAGAATACCAGTTATGATCATGATGATAATACTAACGTTTAGTTATGAAAAAATTGCGTTTAGTTATGAAAAAATTGCGTTGACTTGTTTTTTGAATTTGTTGATGATTATAGTCAATTAGTATACTATAAAACTAGAGGTGTGGTGTATGTTGTATGCACACCAAGAGAGGTCTGATGTAATTTATTCAATTCTTTTGACTTTTAGTATATTGCGTATATAGAGAAGAAAGTGGCAATGAATGTAAAATGTGCAATGAAAGTACAAGTTTCATTTTATTTTTTATTTATTGTGTAGTTTTATTCTCTTCCTTACCAATGACAAATGCTTTCGCACAAAATGATTTTCATTTCCCCAAAATCCGGGGGTGTCAAGTAAGTGGCAACCTTGAAAGTAAGAATTATTGAGAGCATTCTCCGATGACAAAATCAAATATTAGCTAACGATCAGTTCATCAGTGATTAATTATTTCTTTCCACAACATCAGCCCCATCAATTTTTAGTTGGCTATGTACATATCAGTTCATCAGTGATTAATTATTGCTTTCCATAATCTACATTGACATTAATGTTGATTATTGTATAATCTAATTAACATAAAAATAGTTGAATAGGTATTCCAACATAAATGCTTAGATTCAACAGTAACATAATGTCATATTCTTGAGGTCCATGCTGTGCATATTTATCTTAAATTACTTGGGATAGGTAGTTTCCGTCTGGCCCCATGCGTGGTATTCAGCTGTCCTCGAAAATACTGGTTTTTCTTGTCAATGAACTGACCAATGGCCTCACTTGACTTAGGTATCCAAAAGCATGCGTGAAATTGTCAAACTTGCTATCAGCCAAGCACAGAAAAAAAGTAGATTATCTGAAGATACATATTTTAGCCGGATTGCAAGTCCCAGAGGGGATTTTGATCCTTTCGATGGTGAGTTTGCTTATCCTTGTGTTGATTATATTATATCATTTAGAATTTGGGCAGAACAGAGCTTAGAGAATGGATGTTTCTGGTTAAAATGCAGGACTCTATGTTGGTGCATTTGGCCCTTATGGCATTGAAATAGTTCAATTGAGACGAAAATTTGGACATTGGAATGATGTGGACAGTGAAAACAACGCTTCAGATATCGAGTTTTTTGAATATGTAGAGGCAGTAAAATTGACTGGGGATCTTAATGTTCCTGCAGGCCAGGTGGTTTACGCCTTTTCAATCTCTCGAGCATCGCTTTCCTTTTTGTATTTATATACTTTTATTGCTTTTATATGTGAGCATGACAGGAAAGCAAAATTTTATTTTATGGTGTATAGGTGACATTTCGTGCTAAAATTGGTAAAGTCAACCGCAACGCCAACCGTGGACTGTATCCTGATGAATTGGGAGTGGTAAATATTTCACATGGTTTTATGCTCATTTTCAATTTCCCTTACATCATCATGCTGGACCTGTTTACAAACAATCTGTTATGATATAACATCATATCTTGCTTTTTCAAAATAAAAAATAAAAGAATCACATCTTGCTGTCATGTTTACCTATGCCTATGTGTGCACTTTTTTTTCTTCCTATTTGTGCACTTTTTTTAGGGTTCAAATAAATGTGAGAAAATTGGACTGCATCTCTATTATAGTTTTGAAAAAAGCTATTCCACCGGCAGTTGGTATTGTTAGATATATTATGTAAAGACAATGCATGTGGCGCAAAACAACTTAAGCTTTTTGGATAGTTCAGTCGGGATAGTTCGTTACATGATATCAAGCCTCTTTGATCAAATAGTGTGAAGTTCAATTCTTACCACCTCATTCTTCTTTTGAAAAGTTAAATATTAGCACATGTTAGGTGGCCTTGTGCCCATGTTACCAATTTAATGCTGAAGTCGTTCGTGTCTTTACCTCATTCTTCTTTTGAATAGTAACCAACTGCCTATAAATTAACCATTTCCGTCAATTTCCTCATGGTTGAAATGTTGATTGCTGATATTATAAAATGTATTTTATTTTTCGAGGCACATATTTTACTGATTTACATCTTTGGTTCTTTGCCCATGTTTTCTTGAGTTGTCATTTTCGTCGCACAGAAACTAATCTTAAATTCTGCCCTCATATACAAACAGAATGCAAGTTATAAAGGCCAAGGGAGAATAGCAGACTTCGGTTTTCGAAACCCAAAATGGGTTGATGGGGAATTGCTTCAACTTAATGGCAAGGTAAATTAGTGGTCTGATGTGTTCAAATTTTTGTCAATACACAAGCATGATTTTTGGTCTTACTATCAATCAACATACTATTTTTTTTGAGTTTATGTTGACATCAATGTTCTGCTGTGTTTAGGGCATGGGACCACACATGAAAGGAGCAGATCTTGGTTTCCTTTATGCCGTGCCCGAGCAAAGTTTTCTTGTGCTATTCAACCGATTGAAACTACCCGAGTAAGCCACAAAACCCTTCGAATTTCTTTCTTCCCTGACGGTGGTGGGTTGGAATATGAAGGATTCTGACAATAGTGATGAGAGTATGTTACCTTTTCTTGATTGAGCAATAGTTTTACTCGACACGCAGGCACTTGTAATTTTTCTAGCCTCACGATGCCTTTATAATTTCATTTTTTATTTCTTCTTTACCCAATCTCTATGCTATAATATGTATATATAAATTTTGCTTACTGACAAAATAGCGTGCTAGGAGCTATAGAAATACCTTAAGGAATCCTTTATGTGCATTATGGTTATGGCTGTGTTCCTTCTTGTTTGTGGGAAGTCCCAGGTATTCTGCCTGCATCATAGGAAGCCGCCAGTAATCAAAGTTTTATTTTTATAGGCAAATGTTAGTCTGTTAGAAGTCATGTTAGTTTTCGTGGTTTGAACTCGGTTTACTTCCTTCTTAAAACTCTTTTGGTGTCCCTCAATGCGCCAACCCAGCTATCTACGCGAGACTTGTAGTTACTAAAGTTGATAATAAAGAGTTGCATATCTATGATAATTTCTTCACAGTTTTTGTAAATTATTTAGTCTTAAAAGAAAGGAAATAATAAGTTCTATGCTTAATGTTGTTAACCCACTTGGGTTGGCTGATGGTGTTGCCTTAGTCCTTGATGCATGCTCCTCTCAAGTTCTCAGGTTCGATTGTCCTCGGTGTCAATTTTGGTTCGTCTAGTTTGGTTTCTTTAAAAAAAGAAAGAACGTATGTGGTTAAAGTATTGGCAGCTCAAAAAGTTCCTCAACATCGATCCCTATATATAGTAATACTTTTGGTGGTGTGGAGAGATAAAAAGGTGTCTCGTGAGAAAATAAGAGCTCAATTATTTAGCATGTTGCTTCATGAAGATGTATTTTTTATATGAATGAATTGCATTATTACGCGCGGGATGAACCTTTGTGGTAGACACTAAGTTAAAGTCTGAAGCACTTTGTATCTTTTATTACATTAAAGGTAAACCCACTCTCAAAAGTAACCAAGATATTCATCCATTCAAAAGATTGCTTAGGTAATTGGACCCACTTGAATTTTCTGAGTTTATTTACAAGATTCTAACAACTTAAAATTGATCATTTGAGAAAATACGATATTATTAGTTGTGTAGTTTAAATTCATTTACGTTTTTATTAAACAACTTGTGTTTATGAGAAAATAAGAGCATTTGGAGGTTCTTAACTTCTTTTTCAGGATCTTATTTCCCATGAATGTAAAGAACTTCAATATTTTTTCCCCTTAAATCACAACACTTAAATAAAAACTAAAATGAGTCTTACAAGTCACTACTATTTTACATTTTATGTTGTTCCAATCCAAATTTGAACAAATTAATCTTATAGCATATTTATAGGACTTAAGCTTATGATGAAATTGAATTGAATGATTTTATTTTATTTAAAAAGACACAATGACTCCAACTCCAGCCATATCCATCACAATGACACAATGCTCCTGTTGGGTTACGTAATCGAACTTAAAAGCGATAATCCATGAGCAAATTTTTGTTCAATTTTTTTCACTTCAAAGACTTAAATGCTAAATCTTTGAAAAAAATATTGTATTTGTATAGATGCACATCCAAGAACCACAACTAATACTCTGAATATACGGGGAAATAATCAAAATGTGGATCTTGGTTTTGATTCAAGATGTGATTTATTGGTCCACTGATATTAAAATAAATAAACGATAATTTGGAGGGAGTATAGTGTATAATGTATATTATATTATATACTTGTAAAGCAAGTAGATCTCTAGATGTGGATGAAGTGTCCAGCACCAAATGAAAAGCACATACACAACTTTGAAGTTTCAGGTTTAAACCTAAACGAAGATTTTCCGATTCATAATATGGTCTGAGCGAATGTATTCGATCTAACAATATCGATATACACATGTCGTGCTTTTTATTGCACTAAAAACACAAACCAAATTAAAGTCCATACACACACAACTTTATTTTCTTTTTCACTTTCTTTCCTTTTCCCACCTAAGCTTTTCTTTTCTTTTCTTTGTTTATTTCATTTCTTTTTCTCAATGTTACTTCTTCTTTCATTTCACTACCTTTTCAAATTCAACGAAAACCAAAGCATGCAAAGGAGCTTGAATTCTTGAACAGAAAACTAAAAATGGCAACAAATAACCCAGCCATGAAGAAATCGAGGGGCTCCGATTCTCCAGCCATGAAAAAATCATGGTCAAGAGGCTCCGACTCAACTCAATTCGAATCACCCGCGCGTTTCTGCTCTCCCTTACGATGGGACCCAGCAGACTCACCGGAGTATCGCTCACCGGAAAACTCGCCGGGAAAAATGATGGAAAATTCAAATCCAATGGCAGTAGTCGCAGTTGATAAAGTCCGGCAGTTAACTCCTGGAAAATTAACGGAGCAACAGAAGCCACCGGAGAATGCTTTGGCGGTGGTCAACCGATCAGAGAGAGAGGAGCCGCAACGGCAGGTGACGAAGGTGGGGACCACAGAGGAAGGTGGTGAGCGCGAGCGGAGAGTTAGGTCGGATTCAGTTGGGAAGACGGCGGAGGAGGTGACGAGAAAGGCGGCTTTAGGGTTCCGGCTGTGTGAGGTGGTGGTGTGTTTGATTTCGTTTTCGGTTATGGCTGCGAATAAGACGCAAGGTTGGAGTGGAGACTCTTATGATCGTTACAAAGAATACAGGTATAAATGTATTTCATTTCATGATTTTATTTCTAGATAGGGAAAGTGTCAATGAATCTATTCAAGTATTCTTTTTGTGATCATATATATTTGTACGGGTATTCATCAGAATTAAATTCAGCTGAATATACTGATTACTAAATATGTACTCAGAATTAACTGAAATGATAACTATTTGAGTATTTGACTGTCAAAAAAAAATGAATAATTATTTAAAATTAAAATAAAACAAAGATTGTTTGTAAGTTTTTACAAAAAAAAAATTGTTGGTTTTTGCGTGTGTAAACTGTGAATCGTTGTGTTGAGATTAATACTCGAGTCGGTATGACTATAATTAGCAGCAAAACACTCCATAAAAGTTTCAACGCTACAATTTTTAGTACGAGTTTCAACCCAAGACCTCTGGTTTAGTTGGAATAGACTTGAACCATCTCATATAAGCACTATTGGGTAATTGTTTGTGGGTTTAGGATATCATTTGCGATATATTTAACTTTTAGCCGTTATCGATTTTACTGCTGCAAAGTATATACTTGTTTTGTCCATGACAACTAATCTTCTCTAGAGAACCTAGCTGAATGTACCTTTAGCGGAGTTCCCCCTAACAATCACATTTTGTTCATTTGCGAGGCTCGAGACTTTATTTGCTTAAATTATCTTGGTTTTTAATTTAATTTTCTACTTTTTATTGAGGTACTGATACTATTTTCAAAAATCATCATGTGGCAAATTACATTACCTTAGAAATGTTGATGGTAAAGGTTAGTGATATGGCAGGTATTGTTTATCTGTGAATGTTATTGGATTTGCATACGCAGCATTACAAGCATGTGATCTGGCCTTTCAACTAGTCACAGAGAAACACATGATCAGTCACCACCTTCGTTATCACTTTCAGTTCTTTATGGATCAGGCAAGTCACACTCTCTGCAAAAAACCTAACTATCGTTATATTTTCCTCAAAATTGTACTCACATGTTTTGTGTGCAAATTGATGAGTAGGCTGTGGCATATCTTCTGATATCAGCATCATCCTCTGCCGCTACAAGGGTGGATGACTGGCAATCAAATTGGGGGAAAGATGAGTTCACAGAGATGGCCACTGTTTCTGTTGGAATGTCATTCCTATCTTTTGGTGCTTTTGCTATGAGCTCACTCATCTCTGGTTACATCCTTTGTACCCGCCGCAACTCCATGTGAATTTTCATGTTTTTTTAGTTTCTTTTCTGTGTTTGTGACCAAATTGCATTCAAGATATTGTTGATGCTGGTCATTTTTTCACTCTACCAATAGACTTGTGTGTATATAAACAGTTTCAGTATATTGTTCATCTTATAAGGGGGAGGGTGAAGAAGCAGAGTTTCCTTGTCTTGTTTCCATTCAAAATTTGCAATGCACTTTTTATTGGTAACGTTCTTCCATAAAAGCCTTGTTACCAGTCACATTTTTTGGTCTACAGGAATGTATTCATACTCGTCCACTCTTTTCGATACTCTGTGTAAGAATTTATTTTTAACAAGACAAACTTTTTTTCCTAATAAAAAGTTGGGCTAGAAAAAGATACATTCGAATACAGGGTAAACAGATTGCAATTTGACTGCCCATCCTACAAACGTTTTTTTGAACCCGTTATATAATCAGGAATTGACAATAACAAAGAGGTGGTTGTTCTTTTCCCCTCCTCTTATATGCTCAAAACATCCATAAGTGTATTATCATATAATCAGTAAAATTATGCATTTTAAGGAGATTGCAGTCACTTCAAAAAGTTTTCTATAATGAACAAAAGATTACCAAGTGAGTTAACACGTGTCTATTGATTTCAAGAAATGGTCCAAATGGGTAGGGGCAAGAGTGTTCAAAACGGTAAAATATTGCATTCAATTGAATGTATTTGGACTATTTTTGACTCAATCACGGTATTTGGTTGGTTTGTGAGTTTTATTTTAGCAGCAAAACCAAACCGCAACATAAGATAAACACGATCTAAACCTATGTCACATTACCCATCCCAATACCTTTTAACTTGTTTTTAATTTGATCCATGTTGATGTAAACAAAGTTGGATGAAAATGAAATTGTAATGTTGGGTGAAATTGAAAATATCGTTTTTAATTTTGTCCATGTTACTCAAACATTGTTGGATGAAAATCAAATTTGAAATTGAAACATTGTTGGTAACAAAAATTGTATTGGCTCGCGAAAAACTAAACCAACCCAACCGAATTGGTTCGGTTTGATTTTGGTTTTCTTAAAAAGGCCCACCGAACAAAATTAAACTACATGTTTCTTTATCTTACGGTTTGAATAATATTTATCCTCTAAATCGAACCAAACCGTACCGCAACACCCCTAGTATGGGGTGCTTGAGATTGGTTTTGAGTAGAATATATTTAAAAACATTTTTTTTAAAGTATACAACAAAAGTAATTGGGCCTAGTATAAATTCACCATACCTCAAAAATGCTCTATGCTTTTAATAATCAAAAGGGAAATTCTTTTTCCACCCTCCTCGTTTCTCATGCGCTCTCTAAAATAATTATTTTACTCCGTTCGAATTATATATTCTAAAATAGACTTAACATATATATGAAACAATCAGAATTTTCTTCCATTCCAGCAATTGTGAATTTTTCTTTAAAAAACCACAAAAAAATGAAAAAACATATCAAATAAAAAAAAAATAGAAAAAGACCACCAAAAAATTGTAAAAATCAAATAAAGCTAATACAATTATTTTTTGGATTTTTCTAAAAAATGAAAAATAGGTATAAAATATGGAATTTTGGATTTTGAGGAGTGGAGTCTCAAAAGAAGTCCCTTATAAGGTAGTCAAGTTCCTTGATTTTTTTTATATCATATTCTAGCCAAATTTTTAAGTGATCCAATTAAGTAGCCTGAAAATCAAATGTTCGACTAGGACACAGCTAGAACAACTAACGATGACATGAAACACAAGACAAACTAGAGAAGTGGATTATAATGGTTAGTATGGTTATTAAACTGACTAGTCGTGTCACAAAACAAGTCTATTCTTTGTGGTGATACAAATCAAATTATATAATTTGAACTTGTTTTTCCCGTTATTTTTTGGCAAAAGAGTATTTACAGGGGTGTTCAAATTTTATAATACGAAGTATCTATTTTTTTTTCCAATTTTAGAATCAGCATTGATGAAAAGGCATCATTCCACCAAAAATATGGGGGGAAACCTCATTTTGGATTATATAATCCAAAATTAAATGTTATGTTTGGCAAAAGTATCAAATAAATAAATTTTATAACAAAAATAGCATTTGAAAATTTGATGCATGTAATACTTCCTTCGTCCCATAGTAACTGACCATTTACAAAAAAAAATGTTCCAAAATAACTAAGCTATTTCACTTTTCAATGCAACATTAAATACTTTTTTCGCTTTATAATTCTAATTAATACTCCCTCAGTCCCATAATAAATGAGTCATTTGCAAAAAAATATTATCCCAGAAAAATTGACCCATTTTCACTTTTCAATACAATATTAATTACTTTTTTTTAATTATAACACTAATTAATACTACTTTCATCACTTCCAATTCAATATATTCTACTTTGCATTTATGATAAAGAAGAATGCACCAATAGTTTATAAGGGCGCTCAAAACCATTTTTTTCTCTCTTTCACTTATACACTTTTTCTTAATAAGTGTGAAATGAGTCAAGGGCTCAGATAAAATGGGACGGAGAGAGTACTACTTTTATCACTCCCAATTCAATATATTTCACTTTGCATTTATATGCACTAACACTTAACAAGAACACTTAAAATAATTTTTCTTTCTCCTTTATTTATACATTTGTCTTAATATGTGTGAAATGAGCAAGTGGCTCAGTTAATCCGGGACGAAGAAAGTACCAAATTTAGACTGCACACATCAACTTTTCAAATATAATTTTGCTTATATTTTATTTTGAATGACACTTTTTATTGAATATGTATTGTAGTCTCATATTGTTCGAGTGTTGGATGCATAAATGTGTTTGTTGGCCCCCATCTCTATGGTTAGCTTTTAGGATGAGATTCAAATATATTTAACATGATATTATAGCCGGGTTAAGAGTTGCAATGTGAAAGTTGGACCTAAGATCATGGTGGATATTAAAGTCGCGTTAAAGTCTCACAATGCTGAGATTTTTGAGTTGTTGGATATATAATTATTTTCTGACATCACTGTCTTCTGTGCTAGTTTTTTAAATGAAATTTAAGCTCATTTTACACTTTTTATAGTTGAAAACTTTTATAGTATAGTTTAAGACAACTAAAAAAAATAAAAAAATAACGTGTTTGATAAAATTACTTGTTTCCACCTAAAAAAATGGTGGATTCTAGGGTGAGGGTCCAATTAGGTCCCTCACCGGTGAACTACGAGAAAAACACCAAAAGATTAAATAGGTGGTTCAGATTTATTTAAATTAAAAGAGGGAACATGTAGAACTGCTCACATTCAATCATATCCTGTAATGGTTTTACCCTATGTTACAATTCGTGTAGAAATTCTTCCCATAATCAGATAACTGCTCTTCCCCTCAAACCATCAAATTTGTAAATCAAATTACATGAACCCTGAAATTCTTCCCAAAATGCTTTGATTGGTGCTCTTAATGAACGAATGGGACTCTGGATGGAAACATGCCTTTGGAACACTAAGGGGGATGGTGGAGTTAGAATGTACATTAAGTACTACTTTTTAGACAGAAATAAGTAATTCTTTTGTAGTTGAGTTTGTTGTCAAGTCCATCTACTTGTTTCTTTCGTTCTTAGTCTTCTTTCCTTGGCAAGATTGAAACAATCACGTGAAACCTTTGCTGTCTATAATTAAAGCACGGAAGGTATAGTTTCCTTTGGTAAATCTAAAAGGTTTGATACTAGATGGTTCGTCTTGTCTGTGAATCTTAAAATTAATGTTGGCTATATTTCTGACTGTATTTCTGTCATTGCAAGCCTTCTTATTATAATAATTGAAAGAATAACTGCTCTTGGACTGAAAAAGGGGAATTGGTGTTTTAAGAAGAAGAATTTTTTTTATTTTAATTTTAGGGTTCATGTAATTTGATTTACAAATTTGATGGTTTGAGGGGAAGAGCAGTTATCTGATTATGGGAAGAATTTCTACACAAATTGTAACATGGGGTAAAACCATTGCAGGATATGATTGAATGTGAGCAGTTCTACATGTTCCCTCTTTTAATTTAAATAAATCTGAACCACATATTTAATCTATTGGTGTTTTTCTCGTGGTTCACCGGTGAGGGACTTAATTGGACCCTCACCCTAGAATCCACCAAAAAAAATTACTTGTTTAATTAGTTGAGAAATTTCTTTCGCCCTATTTATGAAACTCTTTTGAATTTTTAACAGTATTAATTATTTTTGCTGACATACTTGTAATTATTTATATGTGCTGTCCCTCTTAAAGAATAAACTTGTAAACACAATAATTTTTAATAAATTTATGATTATTCCTTAAAAAAAAAATTATGATTGTTATCAACTTTTTAATCCTGGTGGTTTAGTAAGAAAATATTATATTTAGAGACGAATTTTGTCCAAAAATTTTAATTTCACTAAAAAATGTCAAAATTGTTAAGTCAGACTTTGAGATTGAGATTCAAATCTCGACTCATCTATTTGTGTTGTGTGAATTACCAATGACTTTGACATTTTTTTTATCTAAATAAAATAACTTTCTCATGCAAAATGAATATATTAAATATATTACTTTTTTTAGTAAAAGTAAACATGACAAAAATAACTTAATTAGGAAAAGAAAAGCAGGTAGCATATGTAATCAACTCAGACATTGAGAATGAACATGCTTGGTGAACATTGACGTTGAGTGTTCATGTCTCAATCCAAAGACAGCACGTTGGCTTTTTTCTGCCTGTATCATGCTGGAACCTTGTGGGGTTTTGCATTCTGAAAGCAATGCCAGTCCACATGCCATACCATAGACATATCTTAAGGAATCTTAGTTGCTTACATCCTTCTCTAAATCACAGACAAATGAAAAACAAAAGGACAATAGACCATAAATGCACAATAACAATATGGAATCTTAGTTGCTTACATCCTTCTCTAAATTCACTGAAGTATATTTATGTAAAATTCAGTGAATTTTACATAACTTTCTAATTCATATAATAACAATAAAAATGAAATATATTTCCTAGTTTATTCTTGATTATATTATATTCATGGTTAATAAAACTAATATTTAGTTAGAATTTACTAATATTTAGTGATATTTTTAGAATAATTAATTTTAAATAGTAAAATTAAATGGAATTAATTATTTAGTTAGAGTTTACTTATAATTGAGTTCAACAAACAAAAGTTATTGCTGATACAATTAAGTTTGGAGGAAAATTCTCTTATGTAACCAACTAAAGATGTCCCTTTAATACATAAATTTTTTTAAGACTGTTTCTTAACCAACTTAAAATATGAAGTGATAAGTGCTAAAATGACGTTAATTTATCTAAATATTTCGTATAATTATTAACCTATTTTTCAAGAAATCATATGAAAAACCTCTATATCATGTAAATATTAGAAAGCTATATCAATATTGAATTCCTTGTACTTTTACATGGGTTCCAACACATTTTGTAGCAGCTTAAAGCAGAGGGTGAAAGGCCAAAGCAAAAGAGCAAAGAAAGTTCATCAACATACCTGGCGATTTCAAGTCAGAAGCTAAACCCGCCCTAGCATTTCCATCTAATTGTCTGGCGAGTTCATCAACATTCCTCGAAACAGTAATTGTTGCTAGCAAACAATTCACTCACCCCGCGAGTAATGGCGGTTTAATGTGCCATGCGGTTGAGCTAGCAAAGACATCAAGGGGAAGTCACTCTAACATTGCATTTTCTCCCGTTCACTCCTCTCAATTGCCTCTCCTTTGTTCTTAATTGTCTCTCCATTCTTGATATTCGTTTATGAATCATGTGTTAGCTTTCTTGTAGAACCAATGACCACTTTTTGCTTGAAGGGTCATTGGCATAGAGCACCTGTAATACTTGATTTTTTATGCCGAAAGATTCATCCATATAACTTATCCTGTCAACGTCCAACTAAAATCTCAATTAATCCATTCATACACTTTTTTTTTTGTTGAATCAAATCCATTTGTACACTAACTAGGAGGATCTTCTTAATTTCTCAAGATAAATGGAGTCTTCCATTTCAAGAGAGATAGAAACAAAACATAGTTCGTCACTCCCGCCATCATTGATTTATTTTAAAACAATAAACTTAATTTGTGTATAATGGAAAAGGATTGTTTCAATTTTTTTCTTTCATGTTTTTCGATCTCCGTAATTAAAATCTCATTTTTTTTCTTAACTTATTTCACTCTTTTAATAGACGGTGGAGATTTCGATGATCTCTTGTATCACATGGGATGAGAGGATTCATTTCGTGTCTATTTCTTTTTTTCTTTTTTTTACAAATGGTGGCTTACACTAATTTTAAAAAAATTATGATGATTCTATTTTGATTATTTGGCTCACCTTAAAAATAATCATTGATTTATAAATCGAGAAAAGAATGATGGTCTCTTTCTCTTCTCTCTCAATTTTGTGTCTTGGAGTGAGAGTGTTCGCGGTGCGGTTTAGATTAGTTTGAAGTAAAATGTCATCTGATCTAAAATAAAAATCACATTTGGTTCGGTTCGGCTTGGATGATTATTATAAAAATTCGAACCGATCTGATCCAAATATATGCGGTTTAATTTAGATTGGTTTATGAATATCCAAAATGAAAAAAAAAATTACCTTTTTTTTAGAAGAATATAATTTTGTTATTAATATTACACAAACATGGTAAAATAATAGGTTTGATGCAAAAAATATTTAAAAAATTAAAATTACAGTATGAAAAATGTCGATTATTTTTTAAGCATATGAAGTAATTATAATATAGATTAAATTAGTGCAATATACTACATCCGTCCCAAATTATAAGACCTTTTTGGCAAAATCACAAAAATTAAGAAAGTTGATATTTGTATTAAAGTTGTTTGTAATCCCTATTATTTATACAATTTTATCATTTAAGAAGGATTTAGTTTTATATTTTCAACATGCTATTTATTATTAATTGAAGAAAAAGATGTATAATAAATAAGGGTATGTAGGTAAATAAATAATTAATATAGTTTACTTCAAAATATAATAATTAATAAAGTTGAAAATAACAAATGAATCTTATAATAAAGGACAAAGAATTGTAAAATGGGTCTTATAATTAAAGACGAATGTAGTATAAAATTAAAAACCAACAAGCAACATAATGATGCAATATATAATACTAATAAAAGAATAAATAAGTTAATAATTACTTTTGGGGTTTAGTTTGGTTTGGTTTTATTTTAAAAAGGTGATCTAAAATTCAATTCGACATTGCGGTTCTTACAAAACAATATCCCATCATATTCAAAATTATTCGATTTTTTTTGAGGTTGTTGGTTTTTTAGAATCGGTTTGCAATTTTATTTTAGATAATTTAAACACCTCTACTTTAAAAGGTAGCAATGTAAGAAGAGTCATCGAAGGTGTAAATCGATGTTTTACTTTAATGACTTTAAATTTTGGTAACATCTGTGATTTGTCTCTTGTAACCAATCATTTTCTTTTATTAAAAATAATTTATTTTAATTTATTTATTAATTACTTTCTCCGTCCCATAATACTTGACACAACTGACATTATTACGCATATTAATGCATAATTTTGAGTTTAAATATCTTGAATAATATATTAAAAAAAATTATAAAAATTTGATATTTTAAAAATACTTATCGAGACGAATCTAACAACATTTTATATAATATTATTTATCTTTATATATTAATAAAAAAATATAGTCAAAATAAGTTAGATCAAAATTGTAAATTTTTAAACGAGACATCTATTGGGAGGGAGTATTAGACACGGATGATATGTCTAAATATATCACCACCTATATAAATTCTCTTTGACATGTTACTTTTTGTGGTAATATTTTGCCTCGTAACTTGTGAAGTTGATAGGACGGGGATTCACGTGGTGGACCGGTGGTATGTGAAAACCATGTTCATGTGATACACAAATTTGAACTAAGTGACAAAAATTCCTTGTTACACCCTTCTATTTTCTTAACTAAACTACCGTCAACTCCTTTTCTTCTTTTTAGTTAGCTTCTTTTTCCATCCTCTCAACTCAACTGTAGCACAACTGTATAAGGTACCATTCAACCACCTTTAACCGTACATATCAAATCTCATCCATCCATTGCTAATCAATATTTCATCCAAAGTTAATCAAATATGAATCTTTCTCGTCAGCAACGTCGTTTTCTTCACTAGTTGGTTGATTCTCATTACTCAATAATTGAGTTTTGCACATCTCAACCATGTTTAACAATTAACAACGAGCCAAACATTATTAAGTACGAGCATGGTTTATTTTAGTCTTCACCACCAAACCATCTTCAATAATAAATTTTCTAGCCAATCTTATCGATACACGTTGCAATTTTGTCCTATATTTTGTACCATATGTGCTTGTGCTGCCATGAATCAATTATAAGTTGTCGTCACATATGATTAATCAGAAGAAATTAAGCATGAGAAAGATATGCCACCTATGTTATTTTGTAGTTATTTGACCAAATCAAATTTTGATTATAGTTCGACACTATATCATCATTACAGTTGTCAAGCTTTTGTTGAAATGATGATCGAGCTTTTGTTGAAATGACTATTTTCAAAATTGATGATTTTAATTGCAAAACAGAAGTGATATTTGAACATCTATTTGGTGACAACTTTCTTTCTCATACTCATGTTATTTTTTATTTTATCTCTCTATTGCTATGGTTTCTGTACCAATACTACTTTTTCTTTGCAAATTATGGTTATCACTAAATTGGTTGTTCAAATAACACTCCTCATTGCATAAACTAAAAAACTTCACGCACGGTTGGTCTAAATTTGTAGCCACGACAACATCTATTATAAAGACATGTTTGTTCAAGATTAAAATAAAAATAATTAGCTGTACCCAAAAAATCATAATTGGCAGATAAAATATTCAGTTACAGAAATTTTTATGTGAAGAAATTGATTAGTATGTATCATCTGTTATTTTTCCCTAAAAAAAATTATCTATTTTTCTTACACAAGTTAATTATATATTATTGAGCAGTTTGATATCATATAGTCTAACAAAGAAAAAATAAATTGAAAAAATTAGTTGATTGCAGTGAATACAAGATGCATATCTAACAAAGAAAAAATAAATTGAAAAAATTAGTTGATTGCAGTGAATACAAGATGCACTTTATATAATAATACTGATCAAATTAACAAGCAACAAATACTAATCAACTTAACCCCTTCAAAATAAAATTACTCAACTTAATTGTAACTCTATACCCTTAATAAACTCTAATTATATTTAAATAAATCTCTAAGTATATTTTTTTTTGAAATAAAATCTTTATATATCTAATCTAACATCTACGTATAACAGTTTTATTTTTTTGGAGTAATCTAATCTAACATCTATAATAGTTATTACAGATTATACAAGTGTTGTCTCCGTGAGCTTAATTTAGTTGGTTGTGATAATACATAATACATGCAAGGTGTCGATCGAATCCCTGACACTAAAAAAAAAAAGTTATTCAAGTGCTTTTTGCCATTGCTCTTCTCAGCACTGGTATTGTGTTATGTTTGTTCAACTTTTTTTTTTTTGAGAGGGTCTTCATGTTTGTTCAACTTGGTATCCTCTAATTTACCATTTGTAATGCTCTTGGATATAACTGATATTGATTTTAATTGCCTAATAATTGACGGTAATTAATAGTATGTAATAAAAAAAGAAATTTATAATAATTCAATGAAAACTTATAAAAAATATGTTTATTAAGTCATCGTTTTGTACAAAGTACGTATACGGAAGAGGACCATACGGCTTGTCCGACACATCCACGGATACCACCAACTTGTGGTCCCCACACAAACTGGACCCACATGGTCCTCCCATCTCATAAAATACTGTTTCTGTTGTGTATTTCTAGTTATAGCTCTTTTGTAAATCAGTTTTCTCAACCAAACACTTCCCTTTCATGTTCCTTAAACTGACCAATCTGCCCTTAAATTGGCCCAACCAATTTGCTGCTATTCAATTCTGGTCTTGATAGTTGATGGAGATTCAACTCCAGCCAGCACATGCCCTAATTACGGTTAAGGTGAATAATACCAACTGAAATTAACCCGTTTTAAACAATGGTGAATTTGATAAAACTAAGGGATGCCGTTTAGTCTGAACCCGTTTAAGTATTGGTCCATAATGGACCAAAATTTATAGCCATTGGATTAATTTGTAAGCAAAATAAAACAATACACCCTACACATCAAATTATTTCTTTACTCTAAAGTTTTCTCTTGCCTTCTCTCTCTGTAATTCTTCAATCTTCAATCTTTTTCACAAGAAACCCCATTATCCACAACAATACTCACCAACATCATTCCACTTTCAAATCAATAAAAAAAATTTCTCTTGTCTTCATAATAAGTTATAAACATCAATAAAGTTTTCTCTTGTTCTCTTTTACCTGTAAACCTACAAACATCTTAAGAAAAATCTGGTTAGCTTATAATTCTGGAATTGAAACCTATAAACATCTTTTGAAGAATCTGACTGCATTTAAATTCTTGAGTCAATGTCATTTATTTTTTTGTTCTTGTTTTTTTGTCTTCTGGAAAACTTGAAGATTCTAAAAAGAATCTATCAAAATCTAAGGGACAACAAAATCCAACAAATGGTTCCGATCTAGCATTCAACAATTTTACCAGTTTAATTTACATGATGTTGGTTTATTCCAGAAATTAAATTTTAAAAAATTTCAGCAAAACAGTAAGATTTATATAAAGTATGTATTATAATACCAAAATTATTCATAACAATGAGTTGCATCGGATTGAGCTTTGGTTAACCATAAATGAGTAACCATTGGATTTAGAGGGAGAGATGAGAAGAAAGATTGCAGTTTTATTTTTGCATGGTTAGAATAGAGAGAAGAGAGAGAATGCAGTGAGAAAGATAAAGTTTCGGGTTGGTTTTGGTAAGAGTGGACCATGATTGTTGGGGGGCAGTGAGGGGAGCCTGGAGTCCGCCTACGTCGAGGCTAGAACAACCGCACAAGCGAGAGAGACGCCACACTTTTACTCAAAACCTTAAGGCAATGAGTTTATGGGTCATCTTAGTTATAAGGTGTTCAACCTTTACTTTTCTATCCGATGTGAGACATATAACTCACACTTGCACACAACAACACTCCCCCTTCAAGCGGAAGCTTTTATTGCTTGTATCGTCGTTGCTGATTTCTCCGCAAACGGACCGACACTACTTGTACTGCCGTTGCTACTTTCTGCGCAAACAGACCGGCTGCCTTGGTCGTACCCTTCGTCGAACAGGGCTCGGATACCACTGTTGGGTTATGAGGGGAGCCTGGGGGTTCGCCCACGTCGAGGCTAAAACAACCACACAAGCAAGAGAGACACCACACTCTTACCCAAAACCTTAAGGTAGTGGGTTTATGGGTCCTTTTACTTATAAGATGTTCAACATTTGCTTTTCTATCCGATGTGAGACATATAACTCACACTTATACACAACAACAATGATAAGATCTTGTAGATAACATAATCAAATGGTGGAAAAAATTTGGTCCATGATGAACTAATTTTCTTACGGGTCCATTTTATATTGAACCAAAGGGTCACCATGCTTTTACCAAACTCAATGTGTGTCTAACAAAAAATAAAATAAATAATGGGTCTCGTCACGTAAAAGTATTTGAATGAGATGATAAAAGTATATTCTACGTTAAACAAACGTTTTGATTTGAATTAAACAAATGCAACAATGTTAAATCTTTTGAAAGAGAATTTTGTCATCTATTATCGTTATCTCTTGTAGTTGCGCAATAATGGACCAAGCTACGGCCCAATTGCATAGAACGCCCAAACACATCAATTACCACCTTTAGCCACACGACATTGCTCTAACACCCCAACGATCATAAGCTTAGGATCCTTATGGAATTGTAACGCCTCTAACCATAAATTAATTAACCCTAATGATCAACAATTTCAACATTATTACTCGTCGATCACAACCAACTCTCAAAGACTAGTCCAACAACTATTTCCTCGGCTGTATAGAAAGGTCATTGGACCATAACTCAAGATACACAATTTCGATCCTTCAAATGCGTCTCACTCTTGCTCTCCTACCAAGTTAAATGTCAAAGTATTTGCATTACCCCAAACATACATCTAAACTATTCAACCAAACTATCATTCTAATCACAACAGATCAATCCCTATTTGCAATTTTCATGAAGTAAAATATCCGATTCATACAACTTCAAGAGGCAAAGTAATTATTTACTCATACTATTGCACTGTATCCACGAATAGAAACCAAACAACCACATGTGCCTGGGGACTAATTAGGCAAAAGCCAAAAGATGATGATGAGAAAAAAGAGAGGGGTATTATGATAGTAAAAAAGTGAATATGAGAGAATGGATAATGTGGGAGAAAGAGAAGGAGAAAATGGTAAAAGCAATATAGTAGCGGTCATTATGAAGCAGGCCCGGTTTGTCTCCTCAGAAGTGGATCTTCGCACGTTACAAGTACCAACGTTAACATAACACACTCAACTCAACTAATCTAATGTATGTAACCAACTCTCTCTGTTTCACTTGCATATGCTTTCACTCCGAACCACCCAAAAAAAAACAAACAAAAACTCTAATCTCCAACAATAACACCAACTAGTACTATACTGTACTGTACTACCTTACTTATACACCCCCCTTTCTCTCTCTTGGTCTAACTACATGATTGGACGTTGAAAATCAACAAAACTCTTCTCTTTCTCTTTCTCTTCCTTCTTTTGCGGTACCCTTTTGTTAAAAGTTTGTTCTTTTGATTAAAACACATAAAGGGTTTGTTACTTGTAATGTGACTTCATTGTTCTTTGGTTCTGGTTTTTGTATTCATTTTCAGCTTCTTTGTTTCTTAAAGAGTGAACAAGTGATAGAAAAAATTGCAATGTAGTTACCTCACAAGTTATTTTGTTTGAGCTATGAAAATCAAGTTTTTCCTATCTGGGTATATTTGGATCTGCTTTTGGGGTTTGAGAAATTCTTACAAAGGTTGAATTTTTAATGATTTTGGGAGGAAATAACCGTGACCCACATGAAGAATTTGAACTGGTATAAACAAATTTCTAACAGTGGAAAGTCTGGGAGGAGACTTTCACTTGGTGAGTACAGAAGAGCAGTGTCTTGGTCAAAGTATTTGGTATCTCCTGGTGCTGCAATCAAAGGAGAAGGTGAAGAAGAATGGAGTGCAGATATGTCTCAGTTGTTCATTGGATCTAAATTTGCTTCTGGTAGGCACAGTAGAATCTATAGAGGTGTTTACAAGCAAAAGGATGTTGCAATTAAGCTTGTGAGTCAGCCTGAAGAAGATGAAGATTTGGCTTCTTTTCTTGAGAAGCAATTTACTTCTGAAGTTGCTTTGCTTCTGAGGTTGCGTCATCCAAATATTCTTACTGTAAGTCCTTGTGGTTTCTTCAATCATCTATTTTAGTTTCTTGTTTCATTGTACTGTTCCTGCATTTTCATTCATCTTTGTTTTTGGGTCTTTAGCACTCTAATCATAAGTGTACTTTTGTTATTTAGTATTTTTTACTGATTTATTTATAGTGGTTCAATGGTAACTTCATATTGTTGCCGTGATCACTTTGTCGTAATAATTAGGTGTTAATGAAATTTCTGAAAAACTATGAAGAATCAAAATGGGGAACAGCTGTATTTAAAAAGTTGTGGATTAAGTGAGAATTTACTACAAATAGATTAGTTGGAAAAAGCTTGTGCCTTAGGGTGTTAATCCTAATGTGTATTGTTTCATTCTATTGGTGTGAAACTGAACAAAAAAGCAGATGTTGGACTTTAATCTATATATACTTACTATTAGTATCTCTTTAGCATGTCAATATCTCTCTCTCATTCCAATTAGGACTTTAATGATATTAGCGCATGTATGGTTCTACTTTTGGAGAGGTCAAATTGATTTTACAGGTGTAAAATAAATTTTGACATGTTTGGATGTTATCAATTAGAATTGATAGGTCACGAGTTCAAATCCTGGAAACAGCCTCTTGTGTAAAAACAGGGTAAAGCTGCGTACAATACACCAAATGGTGGGACCCCTTTCCGGACCCTGCGTATGCGGGAGCTTTAGTGCACCGGGTTGCCCTTTTTTTAGTCTGAATCAATTTAATAAAATCAAATCATTCATTTTTTTAAAGAAGCCAAACTAGCCCACCGAAATTGGAAAATCAAATCATTCATTGATCATAGTATTGCTGCCTAATACACAAAAAAGTTGTTTATGCTGAGAGTTGATTGCAATATAGAAAATAGAATGTTCTCTGAGTAAAGTTGTTTGCTGTTGACTTTTATTGATCATGCAGTTCATTGCTGCTTGCAAGAAACCACCAGTGTTCTGTATAATTACTGAGTATTTGGCTGGTGGTTCATTGAGGAAATACCTACATCAACAAGAACCACATTCAGTTCCACATGAACTTGTTTTGAAATTAGCACTGGACATTGCAAGGGGAATGAAATATCTTCATTCTCAAGGGATACTTCACAGGGATCTCAAATCAGAGAATCTCCTTTTAGATGAAGATATGTGTGTAAAAGTAGCAGATTTTGGTATCTCATGCTTGGAATCTCAATGTGGCAGTGCGAAAGGATTTACAGGAACATACCGTTGGATGGCTCCTGAAATGATCAGAGGAAAACATCATACTAAAAAAGTGGATGTGTATAGTTTCGGCATCGTTCTTTGGGAACTTTTAACCGCATTGATTCCATTTGACAACATGACACCAGAGCAGGCTGCATTTGCAGTTTCCTACAAGGTTTGTACCTTAATTTACTTCATTATATGACACATTCTTATTGTGATTTGTAAAAAGTTTTGAAGTGTTAATCTACTTAAATACCTCAAGAATTTAAGTTATTTGTGGTACGAATATGCTTATCTGCACAAAATTAACAGGCCTCAAATATTTCAATTGTTAGCAGTATAATTGTTGGTTTATTAAATCATTTAACTATTAACTCTAGCTAGGTAACATATTGATATAAAGAAAATTACAAATCTGGTTCGCTTAAGAGATACAAATTTTTTTACTAACAAAATTTCGCTTCTAATTCATTCTAATATTACAGTTAGGTTGGTATGTGTTGAATGGAACTTCTAAAGCAAGGATTGTTGTATATCCTATGCCAAAGATTCCATAATCTATCTCATAATTCCCTCTCTCTTTTTCATATTTTCTTCTCTTTCGCTCCTTTGGAGTGACGGTGAGGATCAAGTGCATCATCTAACCATCTTCTCTTCGTTGGATTTGGATCCCCTACAGCCTTTGCACAGTGCAGAAGTTGCAGGGGGTCCATTTCCCTCTTTATTCTTTCTCCCTCCCGCTCGTTTTTTCTACTGCAGAGGTGGGAAGGGATGAGATGATTGAAATATATTTGGGATCTACTTTGGTTTAGAAATAAAATTTCTCATGGTATGATTTTGCTTTATTTTGTCATGTAAAAAAAATAAATAGCTTTTACTCTCTTTTCCTTAGGGGTATTACATAAGTCATGAGATGCTATATGATAATAATTCAGTAATATCTATGAAAGAAAGACTGATGTTTAATTTTCATGATAAAATCATATTGAATTTTAATATGAAATAAAATATTCTCCTTCGTTCAATATATATTACTCCATCCGTCCTTTTTATAAGCACTCCTTTGTGAGTCCAAAATGGTGCTTGTAAAAAAGGACGGATAGAGTATTACAGTGTCAAAATCAATGTCTTAAAATTCATTGTTTTGTGCATGTATGTTCAATTTTATTATCTACCGTATGTCTGCATTCATGCATTTGAGTATGTTCCGTATCTTTTTGGAACGTGTGGGAGGGGTGGGCAACAATAGTTATTGTATGTGATCTTTACAAAGCATGTGGTCATGTTTGTGTGTGAAAGATAGACTTGCTTATCTAAGCTAGACACCTCATTAACATTAATATTGAAGTACTTGTATGATAAAATTATTGGTGGTTTCTCTATTTTTGCTGACATCTAAATGATTGTTATACTTTTCCAACATATTCAAAGATATGGTATACATTTTTATGAATATCAATGATTGCTGCCACCCTCCACATGCAGTGCACACAACATCAAAACAAGGTGCCATACATAATGGAACCACTCATTGAAAAATAATTTTATTTTATTTGATTCTTTTCATTTTGCATATTGCTTCTAATCAGTCAGAGATGCAAGGCCGAATTTATATTCCACCTTAACTTCTCTTGCTCATATTTGTCAATTCCACATGCTGTAATATCCAATAGATATATTTTTGATACTATAGTTGCATGATATAAAAATGGATTTAATTTATATACATAGTTAGTGTAAATGTTTTTTTTTTTTACACTCAATCACTCATAACTGTCAAATCATAAAAAATTATTTGACTTTAATCGTAACTACTTATAAAGTTACACATAGAAGTGGTTGTTATTTGTTGAGAGCGTACAAGCATACATTTTTTACAATCACGGTGTATCAAAATTAAATTCAATAAAAATTAGGTGAATTCTTCTATACTAATGACAAAATGGTAAGTACGTCCACAAGTGAAACTCAACCATGTGAATAGATGTATGTTTTGGAAATGCCAACATTATGGGTGTAACAAATATATAAGTTGGGGATTTGTATATACTATATTTTATTTTATTGACCTATGATACTAAATTTGATGAGTTTTGATTTTTTTTTTTTGTAGAATGCAAGACCGCCACTGCCATCTGAATGTCCTTGGGCATTTAGTAATCTGATCAATAGATGTTGGTCAAGCAATCCAAATAAAAGGCCACATTTTGTTGAGATTGTCTCAATTTTGGAGCACTTTACTGAATCACTTGAACTTGATCCTGATTTTTTCACAACTTACAAACCAAGACCTATTAATACAATTCTTGGATGTTTACCTAAATGCAAGGCTCGCCAAAAATCAGATACTTGCAAAGGAAAGCAATAGATGCTACTACTCAGGCATTTGAGGATTTTCAAGTTACTATTTGAAGAATTGTGTTATATTGTGAACGAAAAATTTGTTCAGCGAAAAAATGCAATTTTCTTCTTGTTCAATCAACTTTTTATAATTTAATTAAGATAAATATAAACATGTGTGCCTTTTAGTTATTTTGATTTGATGGACATTCATAAAAGTCAGAATCTAGTGCTGCAATTAGTATTTTTTTTTTTTTTTGGTTT